>TARA_R110002033_G_scaffold143840_2_pt1 | contig 27849 bp, 21 predicted proteins | sample TARA_R110002033 | Tara Oceans TARA_R110002033 (sample SAMEA4397051) | marine metagenome | biome: Polar Biome; feature: [SRF] surface water layer (ENVO:00010504); material: water (ENVO:00002006), including particulate matter (ENVO:01000060) such as... | depth 5 m
GAAGGCTCAAATATGGTGATATTATCTGCTCCGTAAGTAGCTGTCCAGATAGTTCCGGGGAATGGATCTGTATCGCCTTGAGCAATTATATCCAATGGAATAGATCCAAAACCACTTAAAAAATTATTGTTTTTACTTAAAATTCCATCTCCACTGGAATTTAAAGTATACCTGTTAATGGAACCATTAAAGGAAGCGGATAAAATATCACCATTCAACGCATTACTAAAATTAGAAGCTGTATAGATACACATTCCATTCGTTGAAAAATTTACAATATCAAAGATATTTACTTTAGTGCTGGATGCCGCATTTGCTAAATATTCACCTTGTCGTGAATCATCCGAAAAGTTACTTATAGTGAAAGTAGTATTAAAATAACTCGAAACTCCTAATAATAAATCTTCCCAATCATGACTTTCAACTTCTATCCATGCACTACCATTATATTCATATTTTATAACTTTTGCTTTCGAAGGAAATGCTCGAATAGGAACTGGGTGACCTGCATAATACGTGTTGTTTGCATCATTAATATGACCAACAAAATGTAAGGCATCACCATGAGTTGTCCCATTTGTAATATTAAATTCATTCGTAATATAATCACCGGCAGAAGGATCATATGTAGTATTCGATTGATCTCCTTTAAGAATACCAGCGCTTGTATAAATTTTAGGTGTACCACCCCATCCTCCGTTGGGTCCATTATCACCAGAGTAAATATTTCCGTTTGGTGCTATAACAACATCATAAGCATTTCTATAACCTGGAGAAAATATTTGCACAGGTCCTCCAGGCTCAGAAAATGCCTGATTTAAGCCATTATTACCACCAAAAGGATCCCCTAAATCAATCGTTGCAGTATATAAAGGGTGTCCTGATTTGTATGGAAAATTTGGATGGGTGTTAGTGATATCAATTTTTTGTGGATCATTTATGGTTGGTAGATCATATATATAAGCCGTATTTCCTTGTCTACTGTCGGTATAAGGGCCACCATTTGCAACTTCCATTTGTTCTAGTTGGGTTACATTGATGATGAGCATTGCTCCAGCGAGATAAAATTCGCTAGACCCAGCAAAGTTATTACTTGGAGCCCCCATGTTTGTATTTCCACCTTGCTGGATTAAAATATAGGTATTACCATTTTTAACAAATGAATCCATACCATTGGTAGAATGGTTTTCTTCACAACGGGGCAAACCTCTTACGAGATCAACTTTTGTCCAATTACTTCCATTCCACGTTAAACGCGATAGTACGCCTGAATTAGTATCAAGGTTCGTATCGTTACCGGCGCCGCCACCGCCGCCAATTCTTGAATCAGAAGAGGTAACATATAGAATTGGGTTTGCAGCAGTTCCTGCAGTTAAAATTCCTGTAATTTGTCGTGTAGTATTTGTGTTATTAGAACCATCATCATTATGATTTGGCGTTCCTGTTTTAATTAAATTTATTTGAGAACTATTTGTTATGGAATAAGTACCACTTCCTGGAGCCGCGAGGTCACGCTCAACCGTAAATTGCCAAATAGTACCATTTTGTTGTGAAACATATAATTTTCCATCAGGTCCGAATTCTAATGATGTAGGGTTGTCAATAGATTCACCAACTAAACCTGTTGAGCCAAAATTTATAGTTTGCCCCGCTACAGTAGTAATAGTAGTAATACTAATTACCAAATAAAAAATAAATCTAAATTTTCTTGAAAATTGAAGATTTCTAAAATTAAAAGTACTTGGTTGTTTACTTATGATTCCCATAAAGCTTAAAATTGTAAAAAGAATTATTTTTTAAGATAGGGGGGTTCCGCTAAGGTCGTCATTTAAAGTTGTAGTAATCTTTGTTAATCGACTAAGCCATTGGGATAATCGACAAAGTGCAATATATGATTGGTATCATTAAACGGAGTAACTATTTGTGGTTTAATGTATTAAGTAAACATATGATTTGTACTTACTGCTAAGTAGGTGATATCCTATATAATTAGAAGGGAATTATATGAGTTTTATTTTCTCTTTTTATCGTTGAACTACCTATTTTCTCGATTAAAAAAAAAATCATAAATAACTTGTTTTAAATTAGTTATCAAAAGAAAATATATTTTATATTCGTTTTCTCCCCCATGTATTTATTTGGATTTAAGATCAAAATTATTTAGTGCGATAAATAAATACTAGTATTTAAAAAGCATTATAATTTTTATATAAATCTGTATATAATTTAATTAGTAAAATTAGCGGCCTATGCTTTTAAGTATTTTAATACCCATGTATAATGCAGAACACTTTATTGAACGATGTTTAAATAGTTTGTTACACCAAGATCTTAACATTAATACGTATGAGATTATAGTAATGGACGATGGTTCTAGAGATGGGAGTAGTGCATTGGTAAGTAAATTTATTATAGATAATCCTCAAATTAAGCTGTTTAGTGAAAAAAACTGTGGTGCCGATGCTACACGAAATAAAATGCTGAAAATAGCGCAAGGAGATTTTATTTATTTTGTAGATGCCGATGATTATGTTTGTCATAATGTTTTGGGCAAGCTGGTAGCCTATGCACAAAACAAAGATTTAGATCTTTTAGCATTCAAGGCATTAGTAACCAATAATTCAAATGAATTGGTTGCTGATGATGATTTTAGTGCACTTCATAATTCTGAAGTTATGACTGGAGCACAATTTTTAGTTAATAACCCAGAGCATAGAACTGAAATATGGTGGTATATAATTAATGCTAAATTTTTAAAGAATAATAATATTGTTTTTGAAAAAAGCAAAGGCAATGGAGATACTATTTTTACGTTGAAGGTTTTTCTAAACGCCAAAAAAATAGTGTATTACCCAATTACGGTTTATCGTTATTTTTTATCGCCAGATTCAATAATGAGAAGTAGAGATAAAGAAAAAAAATTAAAACTTATTGAGAGTTTGTTTTTAATGCTTACTGATTTTACCAAGTTAGTGCATGATATTGAAGATAAAGCGATAAGTAGTAGTTCATTGGCTTTTGATCATGTAAAGAAACGACAAGGTAATTCTGTATTATTTTTTATCCATCAACTTTTAATGGCCAAACCTGGAACTAAAATTTTTACTGACTACATCAGAAAACTAAAAAAGCTTGATATGTACCCTGTGGAAACCTATCTAATTCCTGAAAAAAATGGCTTAAAAGAACGCTTATTATATCAAATTATTGCCAATAAATATCTACTATTCCCAACTAGCATTTTATATAAAATTATAAAATAAATATCTTTAATGATGTTATAACTTATTTTCTTGATATTTTTGTTTGCATTACAGGGTTAAGATTTAAAGAAAATATGGAAATTAGTTTTATTATTCCTGCGTATAATGCTGAGAATTATATCAAAAAATGTATTGATTCAATTGTCAACCAAGGTGTCAGTTCAAGCCATTATGAAATTATAATCGTGAATGATGGTTCTTCGGATGACACTCATGAAATTTGCCTCCAACTTCAGCAGGAATACCCAACTATAAAATATTTTAACAAGAAAAATGGTGGTCCAGGGGATACTCGAAATTTTGGACTATTAAAAGCTGAGGGATCATATATTTGGTTCGTTGATGCTGATGATTATCTCGGAACTAATATTTTTTCAAAAATCTTAAATGAGATTAATTCTGGTTTGGATTTATATATAATGGGATATAAATTTGTAGATAAAGATGGTATTCAAATTAGAGAGCAAAACTATAAAGAGGAAGTACTTACTCCTCAAGTATCTTTAAATAAAGGACAATTTATTAATCATGTTTGGGGTAAAATTATTAAAAGAAATGTTATTTTAAATAACTCTATTCTTTTTAATACAGCTGTTAGTACAGCAGAAGATTTTGATTTTAGTTTTAAGCTTTTGAGAGCCATTAAATTTTTAAAAACCCTAGATGTTATTGGTTATTTTTATGTGCAGCACCCTAACTCATTAATGACTTCTCGATCGGAGAAACACATGATAAAGTTAGCGGAAGATAGTGTTCTAATAGGTAAAGAATTACGATGTATTGTAAATAAAATACCTGAAGCTGAACCTAGAGAGGCATTTGAAACTTGGTTGAGTAATTATTTATTTGGTTTACTGTTTAGCTTGTATCGTTTTAACTACAGTTATTCTTTCACCTCTGAAATTATAACTAAATTAAAAAAAGATGGAAACTATCCAATAAAGGGATACAGCACAAATTGGAAAAGAAAGTTGGCCATAGCTATTTCTAATATAAAATTTTTATTTCTAACAACAATTTGGATCAAAAGGAAAATCTCTAAGTAACCAATATTTATATTTTGTTTTCTTCTTGTCTATTTTTACTTTTTCATTTCATATGTGCTCATTTGATTTTTAATTTAATGCATTTGTGCATTTCGTCGATTTTTTTGTTAAAAAAGTCATTGCAGACATCTAAAAAATAAACTCTTGCGTAAATTGAAGTGTGTTTTATCGAAAAAATAGCACATTTGAACGTTTTTTAAATTTTTAATCATTAATTGCATAAAATAAGTTTTACGATGAAAAGAATACCCCATTTTAACCTACTTAGTATCTTTTTTTTGCTTGTTGTCCTTTCTAATAGTTCTTGTTCAAGTGAAGATTTGTTATCTGAAATTATAGCTCAAAATGAAGAACCACCTCCAACAGGAGAAGAACCAACGGATCCAACTCCACCAATTTCAACAAATGCCTTAGATATCAATACAACTCCATGTGATTATACTTTGGCTACTTTAACTGCGAATGAAACCTTAAAAGTTTCTTGTCAATTAGACCTTGAAGGGCAAACAATTGCTTTACCTGCAAATGTTATTTTGGAATATGATGGAGGAGAAATCATCAATGGTGCTTTAACATTTAGTGGAGGAAAGATAGACGGTGATTTGTTGAATCAAGATTTAGAAGTATCAGGTACTGTTGTTTTAATGGATCCAACTTTTACCTTTCATCCAGAACGGTGGGATATTGTGCAGGGAAAAACGAATTCTGATAGAGCACAACTAAATAATAATAACCTCGAAAACTTGATGTTTTTTTCAAATGGTTTAGGTGCGCATACGTTTGTTATAGACGAATTTGATGCCTACTTTGAAATATCAAAGGTTACCAGTACAACTACGAATCAAAATTTTTACCCTAGTTTAGAAGCTATTAATATACCTTCTGATTTTCATTTAAAAATGTCGGATAATACAGTTTTAAGAGTTTTTCCTAATAATAGTTCTGGAGTTCTTTTGGCGGCTAGAGAAGTTTCTAATTCTAAAATTTCAGGAGGTACCTTATATGGCGATAGGAATGAACATGATTATTCAACCACTAACGCAGGAGAAGGAGGGAACCATTTGTTGCACGTTCATGCTTCGACTGATGTAGTAGTAGATGGTGTTAAATTTATTAATGGATCTGCGGGTGGACTAGTGATAAATTCATTGAGATTTACTTTTCAACCAGATTATTTACCAACAAAGAATGTTACAATTAGAAATTGCATATTTGAGAACAATAGAAGAATGGCTACTGCTATTACTGATGGTTATGATTTAATTATTGAAAATAATTCATATCTAAATACTGGGTTAGAAAATGCTAACTCGGATGGTGGTGTTGTAGGCTATGCTTTAAATATTGAAGCTAATAGAACCAGAGATGCTAATGGTGAATTTGTTTTTTATGAAAAAGTTCAAAATGTTACCATACGAAATAATATTGAACGTGGTAGTAGAATTGGTGGAATGACAGTTTCAATAGGTGAGAACATAACCATTGAAAACAACGATATGGAGAATAAAATAGTATACTCCGCTACATCAGGCACTAAAATAAGAAATAATAAGTTTACGGCTTCTGAAAAATCCTCTAATACTCCTGCGATTTTGGCAGCTGGAAAAGGAGAAACAGTTTTTGATAACGAAATTTCTGGTAATACTATTACGGGTTATGGGGTTGCCATTGCAATTTATGAAGGTAAACTTAATATTTTTGATAATAATATCATCGATTGTAATAATGGAATGCAATTAAAAGAATTAACTGATACGGAAATTTATAACAATAATATTTCAAGTTCCTTATCGTCAAGTCGGGGCATTAGTATGCAGCTAACACATGGGAATAATGTAAATATTTTTGAGAACTCAATTTCTGTTCAGGCTAACCATTTATATTTTGTGGCGTTAAATGAGGAAAACGAGTACGCATCTAATGTGGTAACCATTCATGATAATAATTTTAGTTCCGAAGCTTCTGCAGTTTTCTCAAGAACTAGTGGTGTTCTATTTGAGCAAAATACATTGGAAGGTCAAGTGCAATTGGTGAATGCAAAGAATATTGATATCAATAATAATGATATTAAAAGTACAGAGAGCCATGGAATTTCTTTAACCAGCACCAATACAGAAATTGCAATTACTCTGAATAAAATAGATATCTCTGCAAGTGGTAAATATGAATGTGTAAAAATTTCAAGTTCAACAGATCCACTCGAAGTGTTATTGGATGGCAATACGTGTCTATAATTAGCACAATTAAAGAATATGAAGTCCTTAAATTAATTTATATAATTTAAGGGCTTTTTTTATAACACAGGTTTATCGATCGATATATTTAATTTTAATCTTCAGACTATAAATATTGTGCTTATTTTTATGGAGATTGAATAACAATTATTGGATGTGCTTTTTAATTAGCAATACATCCGTTCCGTGCCAGTCACTAAATTATGTCACTTCCTCAATCTAAACTTAACTTTTTATAGCGTAAAATAGGTTATATCCTAAAAAAATAGACGCTATAAACACTTTAAAGCTCATAAAAATGATTTGTTTATAAAAGGAGTATAGAAGATAATTCTAGATTGATTGATTTTTAGAAGTTAATGTTTAACTAATTTTCATCCAATAAAAATGCTCAAAAACGAATTTATCTTTTAAATTCAGCATTGTTTTAAAATTAGAACTAATTTAGATTCCAATTTAATTTATAAGCAATTTTGTTTTATGCTTTTTAATTCTTTAGAATTTTTTGTTTTCCTTCCTATTGTATTTATACTTTATTGGTTTGTTTTTAAAAATAAACTAGTGCAACAGAATAAACTGTTGTTAGTTGCTAGTTATATATTCTATGGCTGGTGGGATTGGCGGTTTTTAGGATTGATTATTTTTAGTTCTTTCATTGACTATTCGATAGGCGTTTATTTATCCAAAACTGATAATGAAAAAAAAAGGAGATTGTTAGTACTAACCAGTTTACTGATTAATTTGGGATTCCTTGGTTTTTTTAAATATTATAATTTCTTTCTAGATAGTTTTGTTGAAGCATTTACTTTTTTTGGAAAAAGTATAAGTATAGATCGTCTAGATATTATACTTCCAGTTGGTATTAGCTTTTATACTTTTCAAACTTTAAGTTATACTATAGATGTGTACCGAAAAAAAATAGAGCCAACAAAAGATTTAATTGCCTTCTTTGCCTTTGTTAGTTTCTTTCCACAATTGGTTGCAGGTCCTATTGAGAGAGCTACAAATCTTCTTCCACAATTTTTATCAAAAAGAAGTTTTAATTACAATAAAGCTGTTGATGGACTTAGGCAAATTTTATGGGGATTATTTAAAAAAGTTGTTATAGCAGATAATGCAGCTACATATGCTAACATTATATTCAATGATTCTGATAGCTATTCAGGCAGTACTCTAGTGCTAGGAGCATTTTTTTTCGCATTTCAAATTTACGGTGATTTTTCAGGTTATTCTGATATAGCTATAGGTACATCAAGATTATTTGGATTTAATTTAATGAAAAACTTTGCCTTTCCATATTTCTCAAGGGATGTGGCGGAGTTTTGGAGAAGATGGCATATATCTTTAACAACATGGTTTAGAGATTACTTATATATTCCTCTAGGCGGTAGTAAGGGAGGAACATCAATGAAAATTAGGAATATTTTTATAATTTTTTTAGTAAGTGGATTTTGGCACGGTGCCAATTGGACATTTATTTTTTGGGGTTTATTAAATGCACTTTATTTTCTTCCTTTAATGTTATTAAATAAAAATAGAAATAACACCGACATTGTAGCGGAAAATAGGTTATTCCCAAGTTTTAAAGAATTTACACAAATTCTAATTACATTTTTTTTAACCTTATTGGCATGGGTTTTTTTTAGAGCGGATAATATTTCTCATGCATTCTCCTATATATCAAAAATATTCTCATTTTCACTCTTTAATAGTTTAGAAATTTTCCCAATTAGTGTGATTTTATTTATCGTGTTATTTTTAATTGTTGAATGGTTACAAAGAAGTAAAGAACACGCACTAGCTTTTGATAATGTTACTATACCTAGAACTGTACGCTATATTTTATATTACGGAATAATAGTAGTCATCTTTTTGTTTGGTGGCCAACAACAAGAATTTATATACTTTCAATTTTAGTGTTATGCAACAGTTTTTAAAAAAAATATTGTTTTTTATAATTCCAATAGTGCTTGTTACTTTAACTTTTGAGATTTATTTAAGAACATTAAATACTGATTATAAACAAAAGAATAAAGGATTAATTGAAAATTATAATAATATAAATATTTTAATATTAGGTAATTCACATGGCTATAATGGTATAAACCCTAGCAAGTTTGATTTACCAGCGTATAATATGGCTGCTGGTGGACAATCTCTTTATTTTGATAAAAGAATAACATTAAAACATATTGATAAACTAAAACAATTGAAATATGTGTTAATTAGTGTTGATTATCACTCCTTTTATTTTTCATCACAAGGTATTAGAGATACTTGGCTTTATTATGATTATGGAATAAAATATAAAGATAAAAAAGAGATTTTAAGTAGCCTATCCTATTTTTGGTTTGGTTACACCCCTAGAATAGCAATTTCTGAAATTAAAAATAGAATTCTTCATAGTTCTGAAAATGAAAGAACGATTAGCGGATGGATGCCTGCTCATGGAACAAACGAAAACCAATTTACCGAAAAAAGCTTAAAATACAAAGGAAATTGGTTTAACAAGGAAGTTCGAAATTCCAATGAGAGAGAAGAAATTATTACAGATTTAGATGACTTTATAGTAAAACTTAAAGAGCATAACATTACTCCAATTTTTTATACACTACCTATGTATGAGGGTATTTATAAATACTTGGATGACGACTATCTTTTACAAAATGAAAAAGATATTGAGTATCTTATTTCAAAACATAATATATTTTATTGGGATTTATCCAAATTTTCATCGCAGGATAAATCTTTGTTTTTAAATCAAGATCATTTAAACAAAAAAGGAGCTGATAAATTAACCAAAGAATTAAACGCTTTATTGATTGCTAATTTTATGAAGAACTAAACCTAATTTATTTTGAAATATTCATTAGGATAGGCTTAGGGTATTTTTTACCAATCTAAATTTTCCGCTTTTTTCTACAGGAATCTCATTTACATAAGAAAGATCAATGGTGATTTCGTTTCCTACACGATCTCTAATATTCTTTAAGAAAATTTGTTCATTATTTTTCGAATGATAATGCTTATCGCATTCAACTAATACTAAAAGTTTGTCAATTTGATGCTGTTGAATTTGGAATTTGATAATTCCTTTTACGTCTTTTAAACAATTGGAGATATTCCCTAAATTAATTTTACCTATTTCTTCAGAATAAATATAATCTGATATTCTACCCAAAATATTCTTAACCAAAGGATTATTATTACCACAGGTGCAGGTTTCATCACTTAGCTCTATTTCATCACCTATATCATAGCGAATCAAAGGAGTGCCATGGGTATTAAAGGAGGTCACGACTAAACGTCCTCTTGTAGTAGGCAAATTGTTTTCATCTAAAACTTCAAAAACCCCGCTTTGTAATTCTAGATGTAGTTTTTTGTTTTTACATTCTAATATAAAAGGAGCTCCCTCCGAAGAAGCATATTGATTATAAAGGTTTGTTTTAAAATAACTTTCAAGCACCTGTCGAATATCGTCTGTAATTGTTTCAGCTGTAGGAAAAATTGCTTTGATGATGTTAGATGGGAAATCAATAGCATTGGCCATACCAAATTTTGCAATTTCGTACATGGTGGATGGAAAACCAACCATATATTCTGGTTGGTATTTTATAAGATCTAGTAAATAATAAGTAAGATATTTATTGTGAATATGAAATGTAGAGTAGTAGCGAACCTTATGCCAGTTATCTGTTTTCCAAAAACGATTTTTTTTAAGATCAGATTTAGTTAATAAATTTTTACCACTAAACCAGGCAGTTTTTTTACCCAACTCATATCCGAAACCACTTCTGAAATTATCTAAAATAGCAAAACGTTCTTGAATATCAGTAAAGGTATATAATACTTCAAGCGATTTCCCTGTAGTTCCTCCAGTCTTAGATATAGATCCCTCACTTTTTTTGAGAGTATAAATGGTATCTATATTTTGACGTAATACTTCTTTATCAGTTATTGGTAAAGCTGAAATGTTTTCAATTAATTGAGGATTAAAGATACTATTAAAACTACTTTTATAGTACGCTGAATGCTGGTTAACATAATTAATGAATGCTGAAAATTTAGTCTTTTGTAATGCGACAAGCTCAGACAACGTTAGGTTATTATTTTGTTGATAGTCTTCTCGGAACTTCTTATATTTTTTTGAATATCTTTTGTTGTAGGCTAAGGTATTAAATAGTGTTATCATTGCATTTTGCATAAAATGCGGTGATTTTGAATATATAATGTCCTGAAATTTTCCCATAATAGTTACTTTTTACTTAAGTAAAAATTTTCTAATAAAGTAATATTTGACATGATGTCATATCCCTTACTTCTAATAAGTTCATAATTATTTTTTCTTTTGTATGAACTTTGTTGAATAATTTGTTCAGCCCATTTTTGTGGAGATGCTGATAATGGCAAAAAAGTCAAATCTGTTGTTAAAGCAACATCACTTGTTATTGTTTTTGATGCGAAAACTTTTAACCCTGAAGCTTGCGTTTCAATCAACGTAACAGGTAATCCCTCATATAATGATGGAAATACAAATATATCGAACAAATTACAAAGATTTGAAATGTCATTTCTTGTACCCAAGAAATTTACTCTATGGCTTATAGTTAATTTTTTTACATCACTTTCAAATTTCTGTTTTTGTGGACCGTCACCAACTAGTAGCAATCGACAATTTTCATTTTCTTTTAGCAAGGCATCAAAAATTTGAACTAAAAAGGGCATATTCTTTGCATCGCTAAAATTCCCAATGTGACCAATGATTAATTCATTTTTATACCCAAATTCTTTACGATATTCTTTCGCTATAGATTCATTGTATATAAATTTTTTCGCATCAATGGCATTATTTAATATTATAAAATCCTCATTTGGTCCAAATAACCATTCTCCTGCTTTTTTTCCGCATGACATACGTTGTGTGGTATATGTGAGTATGTTTTTTTTTAAGTAAGCTTTAGTTAACTTCTTTAGGGTTTCTTTTATATGATGCGGATGAAACAAGTCCAAGAAATTTATTTTTTCTGTAGCTGTATGTGCGTGGGCAATACGAAATGGAATATTGAATTCATGAGCTATTTTTAGAGGAAAGCAACTAAACGTATTTAGATGCGAATGAATTATTTTGTAATTGGTATATTTTTTAAAAAAAGCTCTCAATTCGTTGTAATAAGATGATGGAAAAAAAGGATTTATTTGGGTGACCCTAAAAATTTTACCCCCTAAGCGTTCTATTTCATCATCGAAAGCGCCTTTTTCCTTGCGGTGGACTAAAAAATCGAATTGAATTTTATCACGATTAATATTTCTATAATAATTCATAATCATAGATTCTGCACCCCCTCTATTCATAGAAGAAAAAACTTGTAATACTCGGACCATTTCTATAAATATTTTTTTTTAAACTAGTAATTATTGGTAGGATTATATTTGAGATATCTGTTCAAAGATAACATGTTAAATTAACTTGATTTTTGATCCAAATAAAACTTAGTAATGGCATTACAATTCGAAACAATATCATACTTGCCATTTATTATTTCATCAGTGGTATCTCGCCTTTTATAATTTCCAATTTCTAATATTTTATTGGCCCAAGTTGCAGGCGGGTCTTTAATCGTCAAAAACTCTAAATTGTTAGTTAGTTTAGTTTCTTTTGTAATAGTATCTGAAGCTAAAACTTTTAATCCTGCAGCTTGAGCTTCAATAAGGGTTACTGGTAAACCCTCATAAAATGAAGGAAAAACAAAGTAGTCAAACATTTGATATAATTGAGCAACATCGGTTCGTAAACCCAAAAAATGTACTCTTTCGTTTATTTGAAGTTTTTCAGACTCAAGAACTAATTTGCTTTTTAATGGACCTTCACCTACAATAACTAAATGAAATTGAATATTTTTTTTACACAATTCCGCTAAAATATGCAGTAAGAAACTATGATTTTTCTGGCTGTCTAAGCGCCCTACATGTCCGATGATAATAGAACCTTCTAGATTTTCTATTGCTCTGTATTTCGTTGATACTTCTGGGGAAAATTTGAAGTTTTGAGTAGCAATAGCATTGGGCATTAAAGTTAATGTCACCTGTTTTCCAAACAACCATTCTCCTGCTTTTTTACCGCAAGTAAAGTAATGTGTAGCATATCTTGAAACCTTTTTTTTTAATTGAAGTTTAATTATTTTTTTGACAGTTTCTTTGAAACTTTCTTTTTTAGCTATAATCGATAACAAGTTTATTTTGTCAATAGCAATATGTGCATGAGCGATACGGCATGGGATATTAAATTCTTGGGCAATTTTCAAAGGAAAACAGCTAAACGTATTTAAATGAGAGTGAATAATCTGATATGAATTATGTACATTAAAAAATTTCCGAAGGGCAGTATAATACCCATTTGGGAAAAGTGGATTTATGGCCTCAAGCCTGTATATGACACCTCCTAAACCGCGGATTTCTTCATCGAAATCTCCTTTAGACGAGCGATGCACTAAAAAATCGAATTGAATTTTAGTTCGATCAATATTGCGATAATAGTTCATAATCATACATTCAGCACCCCCAATATCCATTATTGTAAATACCTGTAAAACTCTTAGGATTGCCATTATTTAAAGTCGTTTTTTGTTTTATATTTTATATATAGATGCAATACTACCCCAAAAGGAATGGCGATAAAAGTGGTGAGTTTTTTTGGAGAATCTCTTAGAAAATTGCTATTTTTTGTAAATAATGAGCTTGATACATAATGAATTGCATTTTTAAATTTGTCCTTAAATGTTTTTGCCATTTTCATTCTACTTTTTCTTGAAAAAGCAAAACCTTGAGGATGTCTACGGTATTGTTTTAACATATTCATACTAGAACCATCTGCTAAGTACTCTACAATACAAAAAACTTCGTTTACTGGAAAAAGTTGATAATCTTGGTCGATCAATTGATACAGGTGGCCTAAAGGCACAAAACGTTCACCCTTAAAAATAGGGTAGGGTGGATATTTTTTTACCACCTCAGTTCGCAGGACTAATTTTTTATCTCCTGTTACACCATGCTTATTGTATATATCATAAAGTGTGGTATGTGTTAGGTCCTTTGGAATTATAGTTCCTATAATCTTACCATTTACATCAGCATCCAAGCCTACAAGACCAGCAAATTGTGTATTATGTTCTATAATTTTCCATGCGCTAAGGATTTTTTCTATGCCATCATCCGGCATAAAATCATCACTGTCGATACAAACATTTAATGGTGTTTCTATCAAACGGTATGCTGCATTATGCCCACCATGCATCCCTAAATTATCTTGGTAATGGTATTGAATAGCAATTTTTTTTTCTGCTTCCCAACTAGCTACTAATTCTTTGGTATTATCTGTCGAACCATCATCAATAATAAGCCATAGAAAATCTTGGTTGGTTTGGCGTATCATGCTTTGATATACTTGATCTAAGCAGTACGCTCTATTATAAGTTGGAGTAAATACAGTAATGGTTTTCATTTTTTTATTTTATCAGGTGTATACATAATACATGAAATAGGTAAAGGCAAAATAAGCTAGTATTACTTTCCCAATCATTAAATGTTGATTATTGAAAAATTGTTTTTTTAAGAGGGGGTAGATAATTATAATAGCCATCATAAACCAGGATAAATAGGCAAAACGATTTGAATAATTAGCTCTAATAACCAAAATCCAAAACCCATTACAGATTAAATAGGTATTGAGTAATTTAAAATATAGTGGATCATTAAATTTCTTTTTAATGATAAAGTAATAGCCTGCAAATACTGCAAAGCCACTATAAAACAAAAAATCCCAACGAAAGCCTGTACTCGAAAAGGTTCCCGATTCTGACTGCCCTGTTAAATATCCCGAAAGTCGATCATCACCGCCAAAGCCTAAACTAGCAAATAAAGAAATCCAAATTCCACCTAATAAAAGCGATAAGGGAATACAGGCTAACCATCCCTTAAAAAAGAATTTGGGATTATTATAAAAATGGGTAACAGTAAAAGCCAAAATGGGCAGGGTAATGGTCTTGTGAAAACTCATAGCAATAAGAAAAAATATAGCCATTACCACTTTTCTTCGATGGTAACTTACCCCCCATAAGAATAGAGAACCAGCGGCTCCATTTCGAACGCCATTAACGCCATAAGTCCAAAAAGAGAAGGAAATTATAAACATAACAAAAGCATAATACCAATACTCTTTAAAAAATTGTTTAGAAATCCTGTAAAGGGGGAAAATATAAATAAAAGCACAAAGTGTAAAAAAAACATGAATAGGTACTACTTGGGCAGAAGCCTGCATGAGTACATGCCAACCATGATCTCCCACATTTTCACTTATGGCAGCTCCTTTTTCATAGGCTAAGTAACCTCTGTAATAATTAATAGTATCTCCAAACAAGGCAGATGGAGGTCTTTGACCTATATATACTATTGAAAAGAAAAGTAAAAAATATCCAGCAAGATTTATGAATGCTAAATTTTTATCACTATTCATTTTAAGAATACTCGTATGCAATAAAGTAAAAAGCACTAAAAAACAACATAGATTTATATATAGTGGATAGTACCATTCTAAAGGGACAAGTGTATTCATTATTGTTTAAAACTATAAGTTTTTTTCATATTTCAGGACTGAATCACAAAGAATTTCTGTAAAAATCGCACCTCCTTTTTTATCCAAATGATGACCATCATAAGTTTTAAACGAATTAGCACTGCCATTATTGAAATTGATATATAAAATATTATTTTTTTTGGAAACCGTTTTCATATCATTATCAAAACCCTTATAAAAAGAATTTTCCATTGCTAAAAAATCTAAATCAATTGGCATACGAACTATGTAAACCTTACCATGTTTTTTTAGTCTTTTAATTAAATCATCCAAACTTTTTAATCTTAATGAAGATACTACATATTCAGCAATCATTTTTTCAAAGATATGCTGTTGATTTTTTTTCCAACTATTAAAAACTTCAGGACTGTCAGGTAAATTAATTTCTTCTAACCAACCATCTTTATGCATCGTTGAAGTTTGTCTAAAAAGTGCTTTAAAATGGAAGTAATTTAAATTCTTTAGTAGATATTCATAATTTGGATTCATGCTTACAAAATTCATATTATGAGGTGGTGCTCCTTCTTCTCTAAATTCTCCTAGATTATTATCGAACTTGTTATTATCGGAAGCAAGCATCCATGGAGTCATTGAAATTATAAACATTCCTTCTTTTGAAGAATTATCTAATTTTTTTAATATACTTTCAGCATATAAAGGACCAATAGGAGCCTGAGCAATAGTAAAACTATAGTTTAATATTGGCAATTCAAAATTTTCAGTTTTAAGCTTATGGTTAATTATTGTCGGCTGTATACCTTGCATGCTCCTAGAATCACCTATAATCATTGACTTCGCTTTCGGAGTAGTGAATTTGTTGTAGAAGTAATCTATATTTCCACCATACTTCAACATTATAATTGTCAAGATTATGAAACATATAAATATAAATAAACCAGTTTTTATTAGATATTTTTTCATGATAATTAAAATTGAAAGTAAATAAAAGAATCAGATGCTTTGCCAAAGAATAGAATCATCATAAATATTGAAATATATGTTCCCCACCTAATAATGGTAGGTCTATTTTCAATTGATAACCCATGTTGTTTAGTTCTATTAATCCATTCAACGATTAGCATGACTATAATTACAGAAATAGATATTTTATCCAAGTTTCGCCAAGAATCACCCTCGAAACTAAAAATTCTTTTTATATAAATAAAAGCTTCTTCAATTGAATTAGCCCTAAAGAAAACTCGAATAAAGCAAGTCACAATAAAAGTTTCTAGAATTGCATAAAATTCTCTAATTGTTGGAAACATACTGTTTGCTGCGACTATTTCCAGATTTTTCCGATTTTTTTTCCATAACATTAAAGGGACATAGTATAAAGCATTTAAAAATCCCCAAAAAATAAATGTCCAATTGGCACCGTGCCAAAACCCGCTAATCAAATAAATGATAAAAACGTTTCTAATGCTTATTTTTAAACCTCTCCTACTTCCACCTAAAGGGAAGTATACATAATCCTTAAACCAGTTGGTTAAAGACATGTGCCACCTACGATAAAACTCAGCAATATCTCTGGCAAAATAAGGGAAGGCAAAATTTTGTTTCAAATCAAAACCAAATAATCTAGCACTGCCAATAGCAATATCAGAGTAACCAGCAAAATCACCATATAGTTGAAATGCAAAAAATATCATCCCGACAAATAATTCACCTGAGGAACTTGAGGATGGATCAGCAAAGGCTTGGTCGACAAAAACACCACAGTTATCGGCTACGACAACTTTCTTAAATAATCCCCATAGCATTTGCCGCATACCATCCGCAGCCTTGTCATAACTAAATACTCTTTTCTTTTGAAATTGCGGTAGCAAATTTGTAGCTCGTTCAATTGGTCCAGCAACTAATTGCGGAAAAAAACTTACATAGGTAAAAAATTGAACTATTGAATTCGACGGTTCAATTTTGTTGCGATATACATCGATTGTATAACTTACTGTTTGAAAAGTATAAAAGCTTATACCGACGGGTAAAATTATATGTAGAGTAATATAGTCAGCTTCAAAACCAACAATATTAAAAAGATCAATTAATGAATCAGCAAAGAAATTAAAATATTTGAAGAAACCTAAGAATCCAAAATTCATCAGTAAACTTAAACTCAGGTAAATCTTTTTATGTGTTTTTTTTGTAGATTTTTTTATCTGTTTAGCAACAATATAGTCAATTAAAGAACTGGTGATTATCAAAAATAAAAAACGCCAATCCCAGCACCCATAAAAAAAATAACTGATAAATAATAAATAGGTATTTTGAATTTTTAAGGACTTTTTTGATAAGATCCAGTACACTATGAAAGCTAACGGAAGAAAAATAAAGAAGGCAACTGAATTAAAAATCATGCTATTTTTTTTATTGCAATAAAGATTATTAGTCTAATTTTTTTAATATCCTAGCAGGATTACCCACTACTACACAATTGTCTGGAACACTTTTAACCACAACTGCTCCAGCACCAACCACCACATTATCGCCAATTGTAATATCACCTAATACCGTACAATTCGTATATAATTTTACATTATTTCCTAATACGGGAAGTTTACCATTGCTTTCTCCAATGGTAACTAATTGATTAATATATAAGTTTTTACCAATTTTTTTCGCATTAATGATACTACTATATGGATGTGCTAAAATAACACCACCCCCTAATTTGGTGTTTATATCTATTGTTAACCGATTATCTTTCGGGTAGAAGACTCGTAATATATTGCTAATATTACCTCTGGTGCGAAAATAAAAAAGGGTTCTAAAATATTTATTCAGTGCTAATTGTTGAGTTAAATCAAAAGCAACAGCCTTTCCAGAACTCTTCTTTGGGCTTATATTGTATAAGTCTTCGAGAATCACGTTTTTATTTTTATTACTTAAAAAAAGTAACCAATGTGGTAAAAAAAGTAGTTGATATAAAAAGGCAAGTGTTTTGATCATTGTTTAAGCATTAATGATTTCAAGATCCCAAATTTCCATTATTTTTTCTAACGTATATTGTTGACAACTATCTATTCCGTTGGCTGCTAATTTATTGCGTATGTTTTCATTTGAAGTTAATGAATTCAATTGTGCGACGAACTCATCTTGATCATCATTTGGCACCAATATACCATTATACGCATTCTCAATTATATTTCTAGGACCCGTAGGGCAATCAAAAGCGATTATAGGCAACCCTGCAGCTTGTGCTTCTAATAATACCATAGGAAAACATTCTTGGGAAGAAGTCATAAGATATAATCCAGCAGTTTGCATAATTTCTTGAATGTTCGTTACAGATCCCATCAACTCAACACTATCGGATAATTGTAAGGTTCTGATTTTATGTTTTATCATTTCCATATAAGAAGTATCGCCGTCGCCATATATCTGTAATTTCCACGCTTTGTTTACTTTTGAAAACTTACTCCAAACATCTAGTAATACATCAAATCTCTTTATAGGTGCGATTCTTCCGGCAGCCATAGCTACTAATTCTCTTTTTTTGACATTAGAATCTTTAGCTGATTTTACAATAGGGTTAGGAATAACAACAACGTTATTAGTCATATAAAACTCACGTTCTTCTTCATTTAAAACGACAATGTGATCTAATTTTTTTTCTAAATAAGATTCATATTTTTTAAATAAAGACTTTTTAGCTTTAGAAATATAAAATTTGGAGAAATGAAATTCTTTGACAATTTTAGCTTTTGTTTGTAAAAACGGAAAAAAGAAGGTAACCGGAATATGGTTAGCAATTATGATAATATCCGGATTTAACTTATTGATATATTTTTGCAAGCGAATATAATTTTTAAATACCTTAAGCAAATTTTTAGGACCGAAATAGCTTGAGTTTCTATCAAAATTCGTGGACAAATCATGTAGACCAATTCTATTATCCATTTCAAAAAGCGGGTTTCTTCCTTGTTGTTCCGTAGTTATTATATCTATCTTATAATTTTTTATCTTCGTCCAATAATTTGCCTTAATATAAATTAAGCTTTCAATTCCGCCAATTTTGCAAATAGAATCCGTTAAAATAATAATACTTTTCATCTGCCGTTTTTTAACGAATTAAATAAGTGATCCCATTGACCTGCTATCTTTTCAATTGAAAATCGTTTTACATTTTCTCGAGCGAGATTACCCATTTCCATTCTTTGGCTTGGATTTTCTATCAACTGATTTAATGCCATACTTAATGCTTGGATATCTCCGTTAGCTACTAAAATACCATCTACGTTATTAGAAATAATATCTGAGGGACCATAAGGACAATCAAAAGACACACATGGAACGCCATAGGCCATAGCTTCCGTAAGTACCATACCAAAACCTTCATATCGAGATGACATTACATAAATAGAAGCTTCTTTATATTTATCAGCAATATTTTTTACAGGAGCATAGAAGTTGACGGATTTGTTTATTTTTAAATCATTTGCTAAATTTCTGAGTCCCACTTCTTCATATATGGTGCCATAGATATCTAATTGCCAGTCAGAGTGTTTCTCATGGATAGTTTTCCAGCTTTTGAGCAAACGGTCATATCCTTTTTGAAAACCATGTTTACCAACTGCCAACACCTTTTTATTTTGTAAATTACTAGGTTGGTCAGGGTAAAAAGATAAAGGATTGGGTATTACGGTAATATTTTGAAATTTCCACTCTTTTAAATTCCCTTCTGTTAAGACCACAAACGTATCATAGTTCTTTCCAAAAATATTCATCAAACCAAACTTAAAAGATGTTCCTATTTTAGATAGAAAAGACTCATTTTCTGTTTGAACTTGTATATTTCTCGAAACGTGTCGTTCATAAATCATTGGACAGGGCTTTCCAATTAGCAATGGCGTAAAAAATCCTTTTAAACCATCATCACAAACAGAAATAACATCTGGATTAATTTCTTTAAGAAGTTTTCTTAGTTTAGTAGCGTATTTATAAACATAAATTAATGGGCTTCCTTTTACGGCTACATTATGAAATATTAGGTTTTGATCAAATTCGTAAAAAGGATCAGGATTGGGTTCATTTAAAGAAATTAAATGAATTTCATAATCATAATTTTGAACTAAATAGTTAGCTTTTAAAGAAAGTACTCTTTCAAGCCCTCCTGGACTACTAATATGGTTTGTTATATAAACAAGCTTCATAAAATTATAGCATTATTTTGCTTCTCACTTTATCTTTAAGGGCATTGGCTATAGCGTGATGTTTTTCTAAATTTTGCACTACAGTATTTTTAGAAATTTTACCTTCAAGTGGAAAATTTGCAGTAAAAGCTCCCGTTGTTCCATCAATATCTATTCTATTAAACAATTCAAGGATGCCATCAAAACGACAAGAATCTACAAAACTATCAAAACCATTAACAAAAATAACTGGAGTTCCCATAGCCAAGCAGGGAAGTGCGCAATGAATTCTTGATGTGATCACTAGTTTTGCTTTGGCATATTTATGTAATAAATCTTCTGCCATTGCAAACTTCTCATCAGTAGAATATGTGTTTGAGGGTGGCTCCTGGTTAATAAATATTGCCGTTTCTAGTAATTCTTTTGATATAAAATTTTTAAGATGCTTTTTCTTTTTTCCTAATTGAAACGCTTTACCATTAAGAATGTTCTTAATAGTGTGTTTCGTATTATAAAATATTTTTTCAGGTCTTGGGTAGCTATATAATGGGTCTACAATATAAATATCTTCACCTCTTTGAGCATCATCAACTTTATATGAATCTAGCGTTAAAGTTAAGCATCCAGAAAAATAGGCATCAATACCTTTAGCATTTAGGGTGTCTGCGGTATATTGATCTCTACAGCCAATAGGTTGATGTTTTTTTAAATACGCGATACCTTTTTCACTAAGCATTCCTGGAGCAGCCGTATTGTTCATATGAAAAGAGACAAATACTGGATCTATGGCTTCAGAAGGCACCCAATTATGGATATTATGAGTAAACCACCCATTCATAATCAATTGCAATTGTTCTCCCTCATATTCGCCAAGGCGTTCTCGGTTAACATAGGTGTCAACTTGTGGTAAAAATTGTTTGGCAGCTAAACTCTGAATATTATCGCCAACATTAAAAAAGCGTTTATTTTCATCGTAAGAAAGTAATCCGTACTTCATAGTTAGTTACTATTTTTATATGTTATAGTTAGTATCTGATGCGTTTGTATAAATTATATAATGGTGCAAATTTGTTCCTTAGAATATATTTTATTTTTCTTTTCTTGGTTCCTTTTTTGCCTAAATTTTCAACGTGTTTATCATCAATTTCTCTAAGCGCAATTTTTTTGATTTGCTCTTTTTCAAAAATAGCATCTTCAAAAATAAAAGGTGCCGTTACTATTTTGGCTTTTTGCGAAAGTTCCCACCAAAAGTAGTTCATGCCCTTACTGGAACTACCTTCGCCTATTATATTAAACATTTTTTCATAAAATTGTTGATCAACTTTAAATCCAAAATTATTAGGATTTTGACCCGCTAATACTAATCCTAAAATTGTTCTAAAACATTTTTCACAATTACTACAATTAAACTCCTCTCGTAATTCTGAATAACAGACTCTTAAACGCAATGATTTATTGGTGTCCTGTACAAAATTTGCGATAAGGTCAACTTTATCTTGACGTTGCAATTCATAACCATCATGTTTAATTTTTAGCCCTGCCCAAGTTATTTTTTCATCAGTTTCTGGTGTTGAGCCCCAGCTGATGTCAATATCTTTTGTGTAGGATGAAGCAATTGCAATTTCAGCGTACTTGTTCATATAAGCGATAGGTGCAGTAACCCCTAGTAGTGCCAAACCATGTTGAATTTTACCCCACCAGCTCATATTATCTACTAATAAAGGCACATGATATGAATAAAAGTCGCGAACATTGGAGGAGATGAAATTTTTAGCATTCGTCGCTAATAGCGGTTCTTCTTCAATATAATTTCTTAAGTCATTCCATTGTTCTACATCATTAATTTCAATATCTGGTCCATGAATTGTAATTAAATCTGGTTTTTCTTCATAATATCTTAAATAGGTAGCAAAAGCATCAACACCACCACTAAAAAGCATTGCTTTTTTTGTTCCATTAATACTATTTTTTACTTGTTTTTTTGCAATTAAACCACCCTTTAAGTCTAGATTAGGGTACCATTTCTTAAACTCTTCTTTTATGGCTATAAGTGCGTTGTAATAATCTTGATCAACTTCATCAACTTCAATATCAAAGCCAGCAAACCAAGCAATGGTAATTGTATTTGATAAAAATGGGATTACGGCAATACTTTGTGGAACCTGACTTACATCTGCATCATAAATACAGTAATAAGGGTTGTTTTTATTGAAAAATTTTTGTGTTCCAGCACTAAATGAATAGTCGTAAGAAATTTTTCTTCCGTTTTCACTGAATAAAATGGCGTCAAGTTTAATCATGTTTTTTTTAATCTTCTTAATATGGGTTTAAAAGCATCTTTAAATAACTGTTTTTCAAAAACATTTGCTCCTATATAGTAGATTAAAATACTATACAGCACTGTATAAAGAGCGCTTTTAATAATAAAATTATACCATCCTTCTCCAGAAACAATACTATTCATAAAATACCCTATAGTTGTACTCAAAATAACGACTATAATAATTTTGCTCAATAGCTCTTTAAAAAAACGTATTATATTGAGTCTTATTACTTTATGATAATAGAAATTCATTACGTTTTGCACAATAATCCACCCTATAACCGAGCCCATCATCATGCCAATAGCACCTTTGGTTTGGGCTAGATACGCACCTAATACCGTACCTATAAACATAAAAGAAAGATATAAAATAGCTTTAAAAGATAATTTGTTTTTGGCTTCTAAGATCGAATTTCCAAATCCTTGTACTAAGGGTAATGTATAAGCAACCATAATCATTATGGCTATTAACCACGATTCATAACTACCTTGCTTTCCTAATTTTTCACCAACCCATAAGTATACAAACTGATTTCCAAATAATAGAAAGGCGGTCAAAATAAACATGAGTATCATAAATGATAATCGCCCTATTTTTATCATCATATTAGTTAATTGTTCTCCCGATGCATTTCCAACAGACATTTGCGTAGCACGTGGTAAAAAAACACTAGAAATTGCAGTAGAAAATGCCCCATAATAGGTGCCTAAAACAATTCCAATTCCGTAAACTGTCAAAACTTCGGGTGTACTGATACGACCAAGAACCCAGTGCCCAGCCTTCCATTGGAAGATACCTACTAGAGCAAAAATAAAAATCCAGCCGGAGTAACTAAAAATCTCCTTAATAAATTTAGTAGATAAAAAGTGTAATTTAAATTTTATATGAAGCTTTCTAAATACATAGTAGCTTGTAGAAGTAATAATTAAGATATTAAAAATGGTATCTATAATTACAAGAGATATTGCATTTCCACCTAACATTAAAACCGCTACAATTGTTATAGATCTAACAATGTATCGTATAATATTTAGTGTTTTTGGAAATATAAAAGACTCATAACCATAACACATACCCGTAAAAGCACCACCAGGAAGACTAATTGCAAGATTAAAAACCAAAATTAAGAACATTGATTTCGCCATCTGAATTTCTTCGATAGTCATTTTAGTAAAATAGGAATCTATGTAAAGCGTATAAAATAGAAGACCAGCAGTTACAACTAGCACTGCAAGAAATGCATAAATCAGCATTGTTGTGGCAAGAAAATTTTCTTGCCCTTCTTTGTCATTTTCAGCTTTGTACTTCGCAACAAACCTAACAATAGTATTGCTTAATCCAAAATCTAGTAATGAAATTGTACCTACTAAAGCGCCAATTGTTAAATAAATACCATATTCTGATGTACCTAAATGGTTAAGTATAAAAGGTGTTAAAACAATACCCACAACGTTAGTTAGGATAATAGAAGTGTAATTTAAAAAAGCACCTGTTTTAAGTTGGCTCACAATTAATTATTTAATGATTTCGAATAGCACTTATAATCTACCGTGAACTTTTCCAGTTAACACTCCTTTTACATCGTACAAGACACCATTTTCCTTTAGTAATTTGTTTAGATCAAGATCTAAAAATTCTTTGTGAGCGACAGTAAGTACTACGGCATCGTATTGCTTGGTTGGTAAAATTTTGGAAGTTGTTTTATTATATTCATGCATTACCTCTTCTGGGCTAGCCCAAGGATCATAAATACTAACCGTGGTACCAAAATCTTCTAAATTTTTAATAACGTCCACGGCTCTTGTATTCCGAACATCTGGACAGTCCTCCTTAAAAGTAATACCGAGCACTAAGACATTTGCCCCTTTAATGCGAATATCTTGTTGTACCATTAGTTTTATTATCTCCGAGGCGACATAACCGCCCATACTATCATTTAAACGTCTACCTGCCAAAATAATTTCTGGATGATAGCCAAACTCTTGGGCTCTTTGTGCTAAATAATAAGGATCTACCCCAATACAATGACCACCAACCAATCCTGGCTTGAATGGCAAGAAGTTCCATTTCGTACCCGCTGCTTCTAAAACGGCATGGGTATCGATATCCATTAGATTAAAAATTTTAGCTAATTCATTAACAAAAGCAATATTAATATCACGCTGAGAATTCTCAATAACCTTTGCAGCTTCTGCTACTTTGATTGTAGGAGCAAGGTGTGTACCTGCAATAATTACTGATTTATATAGGTCGTTTACTTTGATACCTATCTCCGGTGTTGATCCAGAGGTTACCTTTAATATTTTTTCTACCGTATGTTCCTTATCTCCTGGGTTGATGCGTTCTGGTGAATACCCAGCATAAAAATCAACATTGAATTTTAAACCACTTACTTTTTCTAAAACAGGAATACATTCTTCTTCCGTGGCTCCTGGATAAACGGTACTCTCATAAATAACAACATCTCCTTTTTTCAAGACGCTCCCAACAGTCTCACTTGCTTTATATAAAGGCGTTAAATCGGGTCTGTTATTTTTATCTACTGGAGTTGGAACTGTTATAATAAAAGTCGTGCAATCTTGAATATCCTCAACGGTATACGAGCAATACAATCCTGTACCTTTTATTTTGGAAGAATCTTTTAAAACATCTTTTAATACGTCATCAGATACTTCTAAGGTGCTATCGGTACCAGAATTAAGTTCTTGAATTCTTTTTTTATTGATATCAAACCCAATAACTGGATATTTTGTGGCAAATAATCTGGCTAATGGTAAGCCTACATATCCTAAACCTATAACTGCTATTTTTTCTAATTTCATGATTGTATTGTAAAACTATAAAGACTAATTATTGTGCAAATATTATTTTAAATGATTCCAATACCAAGTAACGGCTTCTTTAATACCCGTATTGATATCAAATTTAGGATCATAATTTAAAAGTTTTTTGGCTTTTGCTATAGAGGCTAATGAATGAGGAACATCCCCTTGTCTATTTGGACCATATACTGCTTTTACTTCTGCTATTTTTGGATCAAATTCACTTAGGTATTTTCTTAGAAGATCTAATAATTCATTTAAGTCGGTTCGTTCACCATAAGCAACATTGTACACATTATTAAGAGCAGCAGCATTTGGTGTTGATATGGCTCTAAGATTCATTTGTACCACATTATCAATATAGGTAAAGTCTCTTGAATAGCTGCCATCGCCATTAATTACTGGAGATTCATGCGCCATTAATTGCATTACGAATTTAGGAATAACCGCCGCATACGCCCCATCAGGATCTTGCTTTCTACCAAAAACATTGAAATATCGTAAGCCAATAGTATCTAAATCATATGTTTTTTTGAAAATATCAGCATATAATTCATTTACATATTTTGTTATAGCATAAGGCGATAATGGTTTTCCTATAATATCTTCTTCTTTTGGAAGACTTTCTGAGTCACCATAAGTAGAGGAACTAGCAGCATAAACAAATCGTTTAATGTTATTATCTCTAGCTGCTACAAGCATATTTAAAAAACCACCTACATTAACATCATTGGTAGTGATAGGGTCATTAATAGATCTTGGAACAGAGCCTAAAGCTGCTTGATGTAATACGAAATCTTGATTTTTGCATGCTTTTTGACAGGTTGCTAAATCACGGATATCTCCTGTAATTAGTTTAAAATTTGGATGGGCACTAATAGCCTCTAAATTCTGTTTTTTTCCTGTTGCGAAATTATCCAGACAAGTGACATTATTTCCTAGTTTTAACAGCTCTTCACAGAGGTTAGAACCAATAAAGCCAGCACCACCTGTAACCAAAACATTAGCATTTTTAATCATTATACCCTTCAATTAATTAACAAAGCGCAAAGATGGTAAAATTATTGCCTTTGTAAAGCTCTTTTCTTATTAAGCGTTTGAAATTTACGATGAACTTCATTTGTAAACGAAATAAGACCTTTTTTGTGATAAAATGTAGTGTATATTGAATTTAATATTTTGTATTAGTCAATAATTTAATGGGGCTTGTATATAAAAACTTTGGTTCATTTTTATTTCATCTATGAAATTTGGACTTTCATAGTTTTTTAACGAGATATCAGCTTAAGGTGCATACAATGTTTTATATTAGCTCGTATAACCTTAATAACAACCATTTTGAAAAAAATACTAATTACGGGTGCTGCAGGATTTTTAGGTTCTCACTTGTGCGACCGGTTTATTAATGAAGGCTATCATGTAATAGCCATGGATAATCTGATCACAGGAGATTTGAAAAATCTAGAGCATTTATTCAAGCTAGAAAACTTTGAATTTTATCATCACGATGTGACAACTTTTGTAAATGTACCTGGAAAATTGGATTATATCTTACATTTTGCATCTCCGGCAAGTCCTATCGACTATTTAAAAATTCCTATTCAGACATTGAAAGTAGGAGCGATGGGAACCCATAATTTATTAGGGCTTGCCAAAGAAAAGAAGGCAAGAATATTAATTGCTTCTACTTCTGAAATCTATGGCGATCCTTTGGTACACCCGCAAACTGAGGAGTATTATGGGAATGTAAATACCATTGGGCCTAGAGGAGTTTATGATGAAGCCAAACGTTTTATGGAGTCTATAACCATGGCATATCATCGATTCCATGATGTGGATACCAGAATAGTGCGAATTTTTAATACTTATGGTCCACGAATGCGTCTTAATGATGGGCGAGTAATCCCCGCTTTTATTGGGCAAGCATTACGTGGTGAAGATTTGACAATTTTTGGTGATGGGAGTCAAACCCGATCTTTTTGTTACGTAGATGACGAGGTAGAAGGAATTTATAGATTGCTTTTAAGTGATTATGTATTACCCGTTAATATTGGAAATCCACATGAGATTACCATAAAAGATTTTGCGGAGGAAATTATTAAACTGACCGGTACGAACCAAAAAATAATTTATAAGCCATTACCGAAAGATGATCCGATGCAAAGACAGCCGGACATTACTAAGGCGAAAGAAATTCTTGGTTGGGAGCCTAAAATATCAAGAGAAGAGGGGATGAGAAGAACTTATGAATATTTTAAATCATTACCCGAAGAACAATTGTATAAAAAAGAACACAGAGATTTTTCAGATCGAAACAAGAAATAGTATTTGAAAACCTTCTCGATTCAAATTATTCCTTCACTGTCGTTTCAGATTAATTCACTCGAAGTGACAAAGTGATG
>TARA_R110002033_G_scaffold1096_7_pt1 | contig 27691 bp, 25 predicted proteins | sample TARA_R110002033 | Tara Oceans TARA_R110002033 (sample SAMEA4397051) | marine metagenome | biome: Polar Biome; feature: [SRF] surface water layer (ENVO:00010504); material: water (ENVO:00002006), including particulate matter (ENVO:01000060) such as... | depth 5 m
TGTTTCCGTGATTTTGCCTTCTGTATCAATTTTCACCAAACGGTTATGATCGCCATCTGATAACCATATATCTCCATTTACCTGAGTTAACCCAATAGGATTCACACCATCTAGTTGAATAGTTTTAGATAACACCCACTCTTTAGGAGCAAGTGCTTTTTCTTTACAAGCAGACGCAAAGACTAAAACGATGAGTATACATATACTTTTTCTCATTATTTATAGCTTAAACGTTCGTACTTACAACATGCTGGTAGATTTCCATAATCGTCGGTATGTGCTTGATGATTTTTGGTATCATGACCTGCAACCGCAACTTGCTTTTCAATTTTTTCAAGAGAAGTTAATCCCGCATCAAATGAAACCTTCATGATTTTGGTATCCTTATCCCAAGAAACGGCGGATACACCTTGCACAGATTCTGCAGCTTTGGTTATTCTAGCCTCACACATAGCACAATTACCGGCTACCATTACATTTTTACTCACCGTTCCTTCAGACTTTTTAGTCATTTCACTCGCAGATGATTCTTCAATTTCACCATTGGAACGCTCAACTTTTGCTGTAATAGGTGTGTAACCCGCTTTTTCAACTTGCTTCTCTACATCAGCTAGTGTTAATGCTTTTTCCGCTGGATAAGAAAAACTAAAGTCTCCTGTTTCAATATCTATTTTCACATTCTTAATGCCTTTAAACTCTTTGAACTTCTTCTCAAGTCCATATGCACAAAACGGACAGCCTAGACCATCTACCTGCACCATAAACTTATCCTTACCATCTTGTGCAACCGCACTAAAGACAACCATTAGCGTTAGTAACGCCGATATAATTATTGATTTTTTCATTATTTTATGTTTTAAAAATTTTTATTAAAATGAATATCTAGAACCTAAAAACAGGCTATAGTTTAATTTACGACCTGCTTCAATATCGTTTACCAAAGGCACCTGTACAGCTAAGTCGAACGTAACATTCTTTCTTGCATACTGTATACCTTGTGCGTACAACAATTGATACCAATCACGCTCTACCAGCCAAGAGTTGGTATATTCAAAATACAGATTGATTTGTTTATTAGGATACTGTGGCTTTAACAATGGAAGACCAAAACCAATTTTATGGGTCAACGCATCCAAGCTACCATCGGGCACCCAATTATAGCCTAGTTCGTTAGAAATACCATATTTGAGCGATTCGTAACCTGCAACAATACCATAATACCCTGCATATTTGCCCGTACTTAAATCCATTACATCTAGTTCCCTACCAGTAGGCAATGTCTGAAGTGTTTTCGCAACCATTCTAAAGGTCTTACCAGTACCGTCTTTTCTAAAGAATTGATATTTACCCATTATTTTAATATCCGCTAAACTGCTACCACTTGGTCCGTTTTCGATATCATAATTTATATAAGGTAAATGTATTGCCACCAAAGAATTAGAAGTTGGCAAATAATGTAGCATTACCGGAACATAGGTAAAATCACCTCTTTCCGTATGCCGTATCTCTGTTAAGGTTTTTGCAGTAAAGCTACCGCCACCCAACATAATTGGTTTATCGGCAGTAATAGGAGGACCTTGTGCCTCACAATATTGTATCCCAAATAGGATAATGGCTAAAAGCCAAGTAAAATTTTTCATTGAATATTAGATTTGATTAAAAAATGTGTGAACGCAAAAAAGCGACGTATAACACGTTTTAAATCAAATCAAAAAAACTTGGTGCAGTATGTTCAAATCCTCTGCCAATATAGGCGGCGGATAAGAATCAAAAACAATTACCTTATCTGTAGACTCTTGAAATAAGTTTAAATAAGAAGTTGTAAAAGAAATTAAGAAGACTTGTTGAGAAAAATCTAAATTAAAAATGTCATGGTTTAAATCATCTTGACCTTGCATGGTAAAAGATTCATCATCACAACAATGTTTTATGAGTTGCGAAGAATCATCCAACAACGCCAAACCGGCATCCATACCACAATCTTTTGCAGCGTTGAACAAGGCAATATCCAATACCCGCCCCATACATAAATGTTTCTCTACCGTCCACGAAATGGTGGACAGCAACAATAGCAAAGCCATTGTTATAGAAAAAAGTTTATGGAGTGAATTTTTCATTATTACAAAATTACAAAAAAATCGATATTTAAAATCCTAAATATCATTTCTTTAACGAAACATTGGCGCGATTAACTAAAATTCTCTCATACTTGTTCAAAAAACAGGATTCTTAGTATACGATAATTGCTGTTTTCAAGTTAAAGGAGTAACACATTTTAACAGTTAACTATCATTAACCATTTTAAACACTAATTATTAAATTTAAAAAAACATGAAAAAACATTTAAAATACACGTTTCTAATATGTACTATCGCTCTTTTTATAGGTGGTTGTAGCTCTGACGACGGTTCAGTTTTTGACACACCAATTCCTGACAATACAGGTGGAGAAGATGGTGGTGATGAAACAGAGGAACCTGAAGTGGCTACCATAGTTTTTAACGAAGCTGTCCCTTCTTCAAATATTACAACAGCTTCTGCAAGCGGAGAAGCAGGTACAACCGTTACTGGTAGGGTTATTTTTACATCAGACGCTACGACCCAACGTAGAATGTACATTACTCAAAATTATTTAGGACAAGGAGAAATGCCTTTTAGTTCTTTTGATTTGGTAAGTGATGATTTAACTAAAGCTTTAAAAGCTGATGGTTCTATTGATTTAGATGGTGCTACAAAAAAAGAAATTGATTTTTCTTTCCCTCTCCCAGTTCCAGATATCGATAACGGAGAAATTGTTTACACTTTTTGGACTACAACCGGTAAAGGCGACTTTAGAGATGTCACTAAAAGATTAGCTCTTGGAGCTGGTCAAATTACAGTAACAGTTGGTACAGGTACTAACCCTGCTGCTGCAGTTAGAGAATTTACAGATATTAAATTATTTGCTCCAGCACAAGATGGAACAACAGAATCTTTCTTTTCCCTATTGAACGAAACCGTTTATAGAATTAATGTTGGACCTGAATTTAGAGCATTCTGGGATTTTGGTTACTATTATGGTGCTTCTGGTGATTCAGCCGGTGACAATGCTTCTTTTGCGTCTACCGAACAATATGATGCATCTTTTGGATTTGCTGTAGATGGACTTGAGCCTGGCGCAGACGAAGAAAACTCTGAAACAGAAACATTGAACCAAATGTTCTTTGCTAGCTCAACAACAATAGACGCTGCTGCATTTGACGCAATCACTTTAAATGGTGAATTAAACTTTATTGCTAGCTCTGATGCTCAAAAAATTACAAATCTAAGCGTTGGAGATGTAGTAGAGTTCGTTGACAACTACGGTAAAAAAGGTTTAATAAAAATTACTGCCATTGAACCAGGTTTTAATAATAATGATTTTATTGAATTTGACGTTAAAATTCAACCATAAGTTCAACAGACAATATTAAATTTTAAAAAGAGGATGTTTTAAAAACATCCTCTTTTTTATTTTTATAAGATTGATAACACTACCAAATATGAACAATTCTTACTTTTGCAAAAAAAGTTATGTTAGAAGCACTTCGTCCACAAGTAAGTTCTATTATAGATTCAAACAACACTGCAGATGCCAAAATGCAAGAGATTTGTGAGCTTTTAAAAGCCAAAGTACCTCATTACGATTGGGTAGGGTTTTATTTTAAGAATGGCGACAAGCGCGAGCTAAAACTAGGTCAGTACGCAGGTGCACCAACAGATCATACCATTATTCCGTTCGGAAAAGGTATTTGTGGTCAAGTAGCAGAAAGCAACGAAAATTTTGTTGTGCCAGATGTTCAGGCTCAAGACAATTATATTGCATGTAGTATTACCGTTAAAGCAGAAATTGTAGTTCCGTTGTTTGTAAACGGCGAAAACATTGGTCAAATAGACATAGATTCTAATACACCAGACCCATTTACCAAGGCAGATGAGAGCTTTTTAGAATTCGTAAATTTTGAAGTAGCCAAAATTCTTTAAAACTTTAGGCTTTTTGTTGATAAACTAGCTCATTTGGTAGCTGCAAAAAAATTACTTTTGCTTGCTTATTAAAAACATTTAAGCATCATACAATGAGCAGTGTAAAAAAAGCGTCTTCAGCCTTAATTTCAGTTTTCCATAAAGATGGGCTAGAGCCTATAGTAAAGAAATTTCAAGAATTAGGAATCACTATTTATTCTACCGGTGGTACAGAAAAATTCATAACCGATTTAGGAATAGATGTTGTTCCCGTAGAAGATGTAACCAGCTACCCTTCTATTCTTGGCGGAAGAGTAAAAACTTTACACCCAAAAGTATTTGGTGGTATTTTAAATAGACAGGATAATGAAAGTGATGTTGCCCAACTTGCCGAATTTGAAATTCCACAAATAGATATCGTTATTGTTGATTTGTACCCTTTTGAAAAAACGGTTGCAAGTGGAGCTTCTGAACAAGATATTATTGAAAAAATCGATATAGGCGGAATTTCACTTATTCGCGCTGCTGCCAAAAACTTTAAAGATGTTACTTGTGTTTCTTCAATGGAAGACTATGCAGATTTTCTTGAAGTAATTTCTGCAGATAATGGAAACATTAGCCTAGAAGACAGAAAACGTTTTGCCGCTAAATCTTTTAATGTTTCTTCTCATTATGATACTGCTATTTTCAACTACTTCAATAAAAACCATGATACCGCTGCCTTAAAAATTAGCGAAACACAAGGTAAGGTTTTACGTTATGGAGAAAATCCACATCAAAAAGGATTCTTTTTTGGAGATTTTGATGCTATGTTCTCTAAATTACATGGAAAGGAATTATCATATAATAATTTATTAGATGTTGATGCTGCGGTAAACTTAATGCTTGAGTTTAAAAACGACGAACCAACATTTGCCATCCTAAAACATAACAATGCTTGTGGACTTGCACAACGCGATTCCTTACACCAAGCTTACGTAGATGCTTTAGCCGGAGACCCAGTTTCCGCTTTCGGAGGTGTTTTAATCAGCAACAAAGAAATTGACAAAGCTACTGCCGAAGAAATTCATAAATTATTCTGTGAAGTGGTAATTGCACCAAGCTATAACGCTGAAGCCTTAGAAATTCTAAAAGGAAAGAAAAATAGAATTATTCTAATTCAGAATGAAGTTGAAATGCCACAGATGCAAGTAAGAACTTGCCTAAACGGTATACTTCTTCAAGAAAAAGACCATAAAACAGATACAGTTGACGATCTTACCAATGCGACCAATACGAAGCCTACAGATCAAGAATTAGAAGATTTGATCTTTGCCTCTAAACTTTGTAAGCACACGAAATCGAACACGATTGTTATTGCAAAGAACAAACAACTATGCGCAAGCGGTACGGGACAGACCAGTAGAGTTGATGCTTTAAACCAAGCAATACACAAAGCACAAACGTTTAATTTTGACCTTAAGGGTTCTGTAATGGCGAGCGATGCATTCTTCCCTTTCCCTGACTGTGTGGAGATTGCAGACAAAGCTGGCATCACTAGTGTAATTCAACCTGGTGGCTCAATTAAAGACCAATTAAGTGTTGATTATTGCAACGAACATAAAATTTCAATGGTGATGACGGGTACACGTCATTTCAAGCATTAATTTCATTACTTTTGTCGATGAAATACACCCTTTTATCTAAAATTTAAACATCACATATGGGATTTTTTGATTTCTTGACCGAGGAAATAGCTATAGATTTAGGTACAGCGAACACCCTTATAATACATAATGACAAGGTAGTTGTCGATAGCCCATCCATCGTTGCCAGAGATAGAATTAGTGGAAAAATCATTGCGGTTGGTAAAGAAGCCAACATGATGCAAGGAAAGACCCATGAGAACATTAAAACAATTAGACCTTTGAAAGATGGTGTAATTGCAGATTTTGATGCATCTGAAAAGATGTTGATGATGTTCATTAAAAATATTCCGGCATTAAAGAAAAAATGGTTTCCACCTGCATTGCGTTTGGTAATTTGTATTCCTAGTGGTATTACCGAAGTAGAAATGCGTGCGGTAAAAGAATCTGCCGAACGTGTTAACGGTAAAGAGGTATACTTGATTCATGAACCAATGGCTGCCGCTATAGGTATTGGTCTAGATATCATGCAACCAAAAGGTAATATGATTGTTGATATAGGTGGTGGTACTACTGAAATTGCAGTTATAGCTTTAGGAGGTATCGTTTGTGATAAATCGGTAAAAATTGCGGGTGATGTATTTACAAATGACATCATTTATTACATGCGTACACAGCACAACCTATATGTTGGTGAAAGTACAGCAGAAGCAATTAAAATTGAAATAGGATCTGCAACTGAAGACTTACAGTCGCCGCCAGATGAGAAATCTGTTCAAGGACGTGATTTGTTGACAGGAAAACCAAAACAAGTTCAAATATCATATAGAGAAATTGCAAAAGCTTTAGATAAATCTATTTTACGTGTTGAGGATGCCGTGATGGAAACATTATCTCAAACTCCGCCAGAATTAGCTGCCGACATTTATAATACTGGTATTTATCTTGCAGGTGGTGGTTCTATGCTACGTGGTTTAGATAGAAGATTGTCTCAAAAAACAGACTTACCTGTTTATATTGCAGAAGATCCATTACGCGCTGTAGTACGTGGTACAGGTATTGCACTTAAAAATCTAGAACGTTATAAGAGTATATTGATTAAATAAGTTGGTTGTACCAACTTATTTAATCTTAAAAATTTAGGGGTGAATGCAGCAGATTATAAATTTTCTAATTAGGTATAAGATTTTTTTACTGTACCTTTTTCTGTTATTAATATCCTTTATTTTTACTTTTCAATCACATTCATACCACCAATCTAAATTTTTAAATTCTTCCAATTTTATTACTGGAAGCATTTATACTTTTTCAGACAATGTAACTTCTTATTTCAGCTTAAGAGAAGAGAACAACAAACTTGTTGAAGAAAATAAAAAACTTAGAGATAAGCTATTCAATAATGTATTACTTTCTCCTTCAAAAATAGACTCTACTACTGTAGATTACGAAGTTGTAAGGGGTCGAGTTATAAATAACAGTTATGCTGATCAACGTAACTATATTACTATCAACAAAGGAAAGAATGATAGTATAGTTCAAGATATGGGTGTTATAACCGACAAAGGAATTTTAGGTATTGTTGAGAATACATCAGATAATTTTTCTACTGTACAAAGTATTTTAAGTGACAAATCTAACATCAACGCCAAGATCAAAAACTCTAATCACTTTGGATCTTTAGTTTGGGAAAATACAACAGATTATAACGTTGTTCAACTTATTGATATTCCAAGATTGGTACCACTTACTATTGGCGACACTATTGTAACAGGAGCCATGAGTAGTATTTTTCCGGAAAACATTCCTATCGGCACCATTAAAAGATTTGATTTAGACAACTCAAAAAGTTTCTATTTTATTGATGTAGAACTATTCAATGACATGACCAATATTGGTAACATTTACATCATTAGAAATTTAAACCGAAAAGAAGTTTTAGAATTAGAAGCAGAAACAGAAGCCAATGATTAATAGTACTTCATTTTTAATTGTGCTCCGATTTATTTTATTGGTACTAGTGCAGGTGCTAGTATTCAATAAACTAAATTTTTTCGGCTATATAAATCCGTTGATTTATATTCTGTTTCTTTACTGGTATCCTATCAAACAAAATAGAACTACCTTTATTATTCTATGTTTTTTTTTAGGACTATGCGTAGATATTTTTTCTGACACACTTGCCATAAACGCGGCAGCTACCGTTACCATAGCTTATCTACGACCAACCATTATGCGTTTTGTCTTTGGTGTCAATTATGAATTTCAAAGTTTTAAGTTAAACAACAGTACTAAGGCACAACAATTCACGTTTTTAGCGTTATTGATTATAATACATCACTTGGTATACTTCACTTTAGAAATTTTCAGCTTTTCTAACAGCTTGTTAATTTTGCAAAAAACACTAATAGTGGGTGTATCTACATTGATTTTGGGCATATTGTTCAGTACGTTATTCAGCAGTAAAAAAGAATGAGAAAAATTCTTTTATCATTAATAATAGTTGTCATCGCAATTACCTTTTTGGGAAGGCTATCCTATTTGCAAATTTTTAGCTTTTCTGCAGAGCAAGTTTTAGAAGATCCGGCGATAAAAGCTATTTATGACTATCCTGAACGCGGCTATATTTACGATAGAAATGGTCATCTATTAGTTGGTAATGATCCCGCATATGATGTCATGGTTATACCAAGAGAAGTTAAACCCTTAGATACTTTAGAATTTTGCGGTTTACTTGGTATTGACAAAGAAAAATTTGTTGAAAAATTAAGAAAAGCTAGAGTTTATTCCCCTAGACTTCCTTCTGTTTTGGTTCCTCAGCTCTCTAAGCAAGATTATGCCAAATTGCAGGAGAAAATGCGTAAATACAAAGGTTTTTATATACAGAAAAGATCTTTACGTTATTACGACACCCCAAGTGCAGCAAATGTTCTTGGCTACATTAGTGAGGTTAACGAAGGTGATTTAGCTGTCAACAAATACTATGTTCAAGGCGAACTGAAAGGTAGAACCGGGGTAGAACGTTATTATGAGGATTTACTTAGAGGAAGAAAAGGTGTTCAGTACATACAGAAAGATAGATTTAATCGAGATATTGGACCCTATAAAAATGGAACTATAGACACCTTACCAGAACAGGGTAAACAAATAAGCATCACCATAGACAAAACATTGCAAGAATATGGTGAATTATTAATGAACGGTAAAAGAGGTGGCATTGTAGCCATAGAGCCTACTACGGGTGAGATTCTTTCTATGATTTCTGGACCAACCTATGACCCTGCATTATTGGTTGGGCGTGAGCGGTCAAAAAATTACACTAAGCTTTATAACGATACTATTGCAAACCCTACATGGGATCGCTCCATTCATGCACAACAACCTCCAGGATCTCCTTTTAAAACGTTAAATGCTTTAATTGCATTACAAGAAGGAGTATTGGACGAATCTAGCACTATTCAGTGCTATCATGGTTTTTATGTTGGCAAGAAAAAGAGAGGTTGTCACTGTGGCGGTGGTTTACGCAATATGAACCAAGGTATATACCAGTCATGTAATGCTTATTTTGCCGGAGCATTTAGAAAAATATACGAAAAATTTGAAACTACCGACGAAGGCATGGATGTTTGGGAAAAACACATGCGGAGTTTCGGCTTGGGAGATTACCTTGGATATGATTTACCTTTTGGTCAAAAGGGACGTATACCAAGTAAAGAGTATTATGATAAATGGTATGGTGACAATAGATGGAGCTCTTCTTATATAATTTCAAATTCAATTGGACAAGGAGAAATATTAGCTACACCTGTGCAACTGGCAAATATGACAGCGGCAATTGCCAATAGAGGACATTACTTTACACCTCATATTCTTAAGAAAATTGAAGGTAAGGACATTACAGAACCTAAATTTACGGAAGCTAAGCACACTACTATAGATCCTAAACACTTTGAACCTATTGTTCAAGGTATGGCAGATGTTTACCGAAAAAGAGGAGGCACAGCTTATTGGCTTCAAATTCCAGATATTGAAATTGCCGGTAAAACAGGTACTGCCGAAAATTTCACCAAAATTGATGGTGTACGTACTCAATTGACAGACCACTCGGTTTTTGTGGCTTTTGCACCTGTTGACGATCCTAAAATTGCTATTGCCGTTTATATTGAAAATGGTTATTTCGGCTCTAGATATGCTGGTCATATCGCTACTCTTATGATAGAGAAATATTTAAAAGGCGAAATCACCAGAACCGATCTTGAAAAAAGAATGCTAGAAAAAACATTAGAGGCAGAATACGCAAAACCCTACAGTGGGGAAGAGTTCAAAATTAACGAGCGTGTCTGGTAGAAGCATCTTAAAAAGAATTGATTGGCTAAGTGTCTTTATCTATTTTGCACTTGTTTTTATTGGCTGGATCAATATATACTCAAGTACGTTCACTGACGAACATAGTTCCATTTTTGATTTTGGCACTTTATATGGCAAACAATTATTCTTTATTGGTGTCAGTCTAGTTACTATAGTTATAATCTTGGCACTTGAGGTAAATTTTTACGAACGGTTTTCTAGTTTGCTTTATCTAATATCCATGATATCCCTTCTTGGGTTATTTGTATTTGGAAAAACAATTGCTGGCGCTACATCTTGGTACGACCTAGGTTTTTTTAACCTACAGCCTTCTGAGTTGGCGAAGGTGGCCACTGCCCTAGCCCTCGCCAAATACCTCAGTGACATTCAAACGGATATAAAGCGCAGAAAAGACCAACTTTATGCTTTTTTAATAATACTTATTCCTGCAATATTAATTATTCCACAACCAGACCCCGGTAGTGCATTGGTATTCTTTGCAATGATATTTGTAATATTTAGAGAAGGATTACCCCTTTTCTATTTAGTTATTCTATTAAGCCTTATTCTCGTATTTGTCATCACCCTAATGTATGGTACTGTTTGGCTAATTATTGGTTTGGCTTTATTGATTATAATTTTATTCGCATCAAAACGTAAAACTTTAAAAATACCGGTAATTCCTCTTAGCTTAATCAGTGTAGCAGTTATCCTATTCTCCTTATCGGTGAACTTTGTATTCAATAATGTTTTTGAACAACGACACAGAGATCGTTTTGGACTATGGCTACGATTAGAAAAAGACCCTAACAAATTAGAGCAGATAAGAAAATCTATTGGATATAATACTTATCAGTCTGAAAAAGCAATTGAATCTGGTGGGTTCTTTGGAAAAGGTTTTCTTGAAGGCACACGTACAAAAGGTGATTTTGTACCTGAACAACATACAGATTACATTTTCAGTACCGTTGGTGAAGAATGGGGATTCTTGGGGACTGCCACAGTAATAATATTATTTTCGGTTTTATTCTTACGATTGATATCCTTGGCGGAACGACAGAAAAATGCGTTTGCCAGAATGTATGGCTACGGCGTAATTTCTATTTTATTGATACACTATTTCATTAATATTGGTATGGTAATCGGTATTTTACCAACTATCGGTATTCCTTTACCTTTCTTCAGCTACGGTGGATCAGGACTATTATTTTTTACGATTTTACTCTTTATCTTCTTGCGATTAGATACCAACCGATTGAAAGAAAGTTTCTAAAATTTCCAGCCAGTAGTATTTTTACTTCCTTCGAAAGCACTTTGTTGCTTTTCTGATAGTTTGGCAAAAAAGTCGATTCCAGTTTCTTTTTCTATCTCATCAACAGACACTACGAAATTGCGTAAAGATGTAAATTGAGGTTTATTCGGCATTAAAAAAGACAGGGTATATATCTTATCTCCCTTTTTACGGGCAATAATCTTATAGAAAGCATCGGGCACATCAACATCTTCTTGTCCGATCTCTTCTAATCCACTTTCTAACACGCCACCGGTAAATATATACAACGTACCATACTTTTTTGCCCAACGTCTTGTTTGCTGCTCTAAATCGTTCCATATACCAGCATTGAACTCTCTATCTTGCGGACTTATATTACTTGTATAAAAAGTTTCATTATATGCTTGCAATGAAAACCTACGGTCACCTGCAGGCACTAAATGCCCACGATCATAACCAGACCCCTTATAATTACGCCAATCTGCAGATTTAGAGGAAACGTATGGGTCCTCAATAAAATACGGTCGCTTTCTATCATCATATGTCAAGTGACTTTTGTCAAGAGTATACGCCACCCACTCTGCCTGTTCATATGGTTCATTATAGGACAATGTAAAATATTCATGATTTACAATTTCACCAGTAGTTGACGACGGAAGCAGCTCTTTCGGAAATTCATTTGAGATTGGTTCCTTATCACTATTTGAATAAGTAGCCGGAGTATAAAAGTTTTCAAATAACCAAAAGCCAATTACACATACTAGAATTAAAACACTATAAACAGTTCCATTTTTTTTACGGTATGCCATGCGCCAAAATTACCGTAATTTTGTAAGATATTAAGTAATTTACCGACCAATATACCTGGTATTTAAAGTCTAAACGAAAGGAAAAATATGATATTAACTTGGAAAGATGTAATTCATTTTTCAGTAGATGGTAACCCTAAACCTGATAGAAGAGTTGAAAAAACAGAACAGGAATGGAAAGAAATTCTAACCCCTGAACAGTTTAGAGTTACTCGAAAAAAAGGTACAGAAGCCCCACATTCTGGCGCACTATGTAGCGCCCATGAAGCTGGAAAATATGAATGTGTTTGTTGTGGCACGCCATTATTCGATTCTACTATAAAATTTGAATCTGGTACCGGTTGGCCAAGTTTTACACAGCCTATTAAAGAAAATGCAATAAAATACCATAAAGATGTTTCATTTGGTATGATACGCGTAGAAGTTTTATGCAATACTTGCGATGCCCATTTAGGTCATATATTCCCTGATGGTCCAGAACCCAGCGGATTACGCTACTGTATTAATTCAGAATCCATGCAATTAGAAAAGGAGGAATCCAATGGCTAGTACTAATTTAGAAATTGCCACCGTTGGTGGTGGATGTTTTTGGTGTACCGAAGCGGTATTTCAAGAAGTGAGGGGCGTTCATACAGTTGTCTCTGGATATACAGGAGGTAAAGCCCCAGGTAGACCAACATACAGAGAAATTTGTTCTGGATTAACTGGTCACGCAGAGGTGGTACAGGTTTCTTTTGACCCATCGATTATTTCTTATGAACATATTCTTATCATTTTTATGACAACGCACGACCCTACATCTTTAAACCGACAAGGTGCGGATGCAGGAACCCAATATCGTTCTGTCATTTACCATCATAATGAAGCGCAACAGAAAAAGGCTAAAGTAGTTTTAGAAGAGATGCAAGCGATGTATGAAAAGCCTATTGTAACCGAACTGAGTGCATTAGGCATTTTTTATGATGCAGAAGCAGATCACCAAGATTATTACAAGAATAATTCAGAACAGGGTTATTGTCAAGTGGTTATCAACCCTAAGTTGGCTAAACTTCGCCAATTACATGCAGACAAGCTTTTGAATTAAATATATTTTAGCTGGTCTTAAGAAAAATTCCATTCAGCTACAGCTATTTTCAATTCACCTATGAAATCCTAAATATTTCATAGGTGAATTTATTTTTGAGATATAATAACATAAAACCTACTTATTATGAATTCTCAAAAATCAATTTATTATATTGTATTAGCTCTTTTTGCAACAGCGGTTATTGGATCAATCATTAATTCTATTGTAAATTTTGATGTAGTTTCAACCACATTTACAAAGCTCGGTTATCCAGTCTATCTAATTCACATATTAGGTGTATGTCAATCAATAGGACTGTTAATGATTTTTACTAATAAATCTCACTGGTCTTTAGAATGGGTATATGCAGGTTTCTTTATGAATTACACTTTAGGTGCCATAGCCCATTTAGCTATTAAAGATGGTAACGGTGCATCTGCAGTAGTTTGTATTGTCTTATTATTTGTTACTTATATTCAAAGTAGAAAAATACGTAACACCAACAACGACTTGGCAGAATTTGGAAAGCCTAAGTATGCCAAGTACATTTAAAAATAAGTATTCCCCAAAAACAAAAAAACCGCTACATGTATTATGTAGCGGTTTTTTAATTAAATTTTTATTCTAGTTCTTAACACTAGCCAGTTTACCTTGCTTAATATTATTCATTTTCAAATCTTCTAAGACGTTTACTGCTTCTTCAACATAAACATCTTTTGCTAGAAATTTATGCCATCTGTTACGTTTTTCACGAAGTACAGAATCTTTAGTGAATAACTCTTCTTCATAACCCAAAGATTGAAATGTAAGTTTAGAATCATAATCAGTCAATCTTTTAAAGTATTCTGACTGTTCCTTATCCTTATCCTTTTCTTCTTTATAAACCTCGAAGTTTAATGAAATTTCGGTTTCATCTTGTTCTGCCTTTAACCATTTTGCATTTTCTTCAATCAACTTAATCTGTTGACTAGAAGCCATTCTTTTCTTACTGTCTGCAATGGTTTTTTCATAGTCAATATAACCATCCCAAGCTTTATAATCTGCAGGAGTAATCTTATCCCAACCTAATGGATTGGACTGATCTCTTTCTCCCAAATCAATATAACTATACCTGTCTGGCACAACAATATCACTCTTAACACCTTCTAGCTGAGTAGAACCACCGTTAATTCTATAAAACTTCTGTGTAGTAATTTTTATAGCACCTAAATCTCCATGCTCATTACTACGTAACATATTGTTTAAAGGAATTACGTTCTGTACGGTTCCTTTTCCAAAAGTCTGCTTACTACCTATTACAATAGCTCTTTTATAATCTTGCATTGCAGCTGCTAAAATCTCTGAAGCAGACGCAGATAATTCGTTTACTAGAATAACCAAAGGACCGTCCCATTGAATTCTCTCATCTTTATCATCATAAACATCTTTGCCCTTATCTTTTGACTGTACCTGTACTATTGGACCGTCTTTAATAAACAAACCTGCCATCTCAACAACAGTCTTTAAAGATCCACCTCCGTTATCACGTAAATCAAGAATAAGCCCTTCCATGCCTTCTTCCTTTAAACGCTCTACTTCTTTAGCAACATCCGTTGCGGCATTTCTTTCACTATAATCATTGAAATCAACATAAAATTTTGGAAGGTTTATAATCCCAAATTTCTCTTGGCCTTTTATAATATTGGCTGATTTAGCATAAGACTCTTCTAATTCAACAACATCTCTTGTTAAAGAGACAACATCTAAAGAACCATCTACTTTTCTAACGGTTAAGTCAACAATAGTACCTTGAGCTCCTTTTATCAATTTAATAGCATCATCTAAACGCATACCAATAATATTGATCGGCTCTTCTCCATTCTGACCAACTTTAATAATTTCATCACCAACTTCTAATCGTTGATCTCTCCACACTGGACCACCAGAAATAATCTCAACTATTTTTGCTCCTTCAGATTTTTTCTGAAGCTTTGCTCCAATTCCTTCAAATTTACCAGACATACTGGTATCAAACTTCTCTTTTTCTTCTGGTGCGAAGTAAAATGTATGCGGATCAAATTCATCTACAATTGTGTTGATATATTGTACGAACCAATCTTTACGTTCTAAATCATCAACAAAATCAAAAAATTCATCTAAAGTAGTTTCAGTAGATTTTCTAGATTCTTCTTCTGCTTCTTCAAGAGAATGTGCATTATGATCATGCTCATCTGTACTTTCTATTTCTTTGTTCTCCATATGGGAGATTTTAGAATCATAAGTTCCTAACGTCGCATATTTCAATTGTTTTCTCCAACGTTCTTTAAGCTCTTCTCTATCTGCAGCAAAAGGCTCTTCATCATATTTAATGCTAATGCTTTCATTTTCTGAATAATCAAAAGGCGTTTCTAAAACTTCTTTATAAATATCCTTAGCATCGCCCATACGTTGCATCAACCTTTCATATACTATATTGAAGAAAGTGATATCCGTATTCTTAATTTCATCATCAATCTGATATTTATACTTTTCGAACTCAGCAATATCAGACGCTACAAAGTATCTTTTAGTAGGATCAATAACGTCAATAAAATCTTCAAAGACATGTACAGAAAAATCATCATTAAGCACTTTAGGCTCATAATGTCCTTTTTCTAAAACATATGTAATTAAATCTAACAACAACTTATCCTTGTCGTCATTTTCAAAAGTTTTATTTGTAAAACTGCACGATGCTACTGTTGCGAGCATTAATAACAGTACGTAGGCTAAATTTCTTTTCATAAAATTATCTTTTACTTTCCTTTTCAATATCTCCGAATTTGAGGGTTATTAGCGACAGCAATAGCCACTTAAACCCCTAAGGTAAAGAAAAAACCATGCCATTTATTGTGCTTAGAATTAATTTTTTGTTAAACGGCATTTCGGGCTTATCATATTTAAAAACGTATTTTTACTACAGAAAGTATGTGTTATGGAAAAACCATTAATCTTAGTAACAAATGACGACGGCATTACTGCGCCAGGGTTACGAATGCTAATTTCTATTATGAAAAAAATAGGCGACGTGGTCGTGGTGGCCCCAGATAGTCCGCAATCTGGCATGGGACATGCCATTACTCTTGATACTGCTCTATTTTCTAAGAAAATGAAGATTGACCTTGACAGCGATAATATTGATGAATATAGCTGTAGTGGAACACCGGCAGATTGTGTGAAATTAGCACTTCAAGAACTATTGCCAAGAAGACCAGACATTTGTGTTAGCGGCATAAACCACGGATCTAACTCTTCTATAAATGTAATTTATTCCGGCACCATGAGTGCTGCGGTTGAAGCAGGTATTGAAGGTATTCCCGCAATAGGTTTTTCTTTATGCGATTACAATTGGGAGGCAGATTTTACGCAGGCACAAGACTATATTTACACTATAGTTACCCAAGCTTTGGAAAACGGTATTCCTAAAGGCACTGTATTAAACGTAAACATCCCTAAGCTTCTTAAAAAGGAAATTAAGGGTATTAAAGTTTGCAGACAAGCAAAGGCAAACTGGAAAGAAAAGTTTGATAAACGCACCAACCCAATGGGAAAAGATTATTACTGGCTTACAGGTGAATTTGAGTTATTGGACAAAGGTGAAGATACCGATGAATGGGCGTTAGCCAACGGGTATATATCAGTAGTACCGACTCAATTCGATTTAACCGCACATCACGTAATTCAGGAACTAAATACGTGGGACTTTTAATAAAACACATTCATAGATTACAATAATTACGCATAAAAAATTTAAATGAATACCAAAAAAGAAATCCTAATCGGTTTTATAGTAGGCATTATCGCCAATGCTATTGGCACTTTGCTATATATTCTTATATTCTCAGAATTAAGTATTGCTGAAACTTATAAAGCAGCTGTAGCACAAGAACATGTTGGCAGTCTTTTAGCCTTAGGTGCTATTCTAAACCTCATTGCTTTTTTCGGTTTCCTGAAAATTAAGAGAGACCATAGGGCAAAGGGTGTTTTAATTGCTACCATCTTAACCGCATTTGTAATACTTTACTACAAAGTCTTTTAAAATGAAATATTATATAATTGCGGGCGAAGCATCTGGCGATCTTCATGGGTCTAATTTAATTAAGGCGCTGAAGAAACAAGATGAACATGCCAATATTAGATGTTGGGGCGGTGATTTAATGGAACAAGCTGGCGGCACCTTAGCAAAACATTACAAAGAGTTAGCTTTCATGGGATTTTTAGAAGTTATTTTAAACCTAAATTCCATTTTTAAAAACATTAAATTTTGCAAACAAGATATAGCTGCATTCAAACCTGATGCAATTATATTTATAGATTATTCCGGATTTAACTTACGTATTGCAAAGTGGGCGAAGGAACATAATTTCCAAACTAATTATTATATCTCCCCTCAAATATGGGCTTCTAGAGAAGGTAGAATAGAAAAAATTAAAGCGACGGTCGACCACATGTATGTGATTTTACCATTTGAGAAAGAGTTCTACGAAAAGAAACATAATTACCTAGTCAATTTTGTTGGTCACCCATTATTAGATGCAATTGCAAATAGACCGGAATTAATTGAACATTCTTTTAGGACCGCCAATGGACTGGATTCTAATAAACCAATAATTGCACTATTACCAGGCAGTCGTAAACAAGAGGTGCAAAAAATGCTTACCCTAATGCTTTCGTTGACTGAAGATTTTATTGATTATGAATTTGTTATTGCCGGCGCTCCTAGTTTAGACAAAGAGTTCTACGCTACATTTCTAAATGATGCCAATGTAAAATTCATTCAGAATAAAACATACGATCTGCTCACTATTTCAAATGCCGCATTAGTTACTAGTGGTACGGCAACTTTAGAAACAGCTCTTTTTAAAGTACCACAGGTTGTTTGCTATAAGGCAAATTGGATTTCTTATCAAATTGCAAAGCGAATCATCACTTTAGAATATATCTCTTTAGTGAACCTAATAATGCAGAAAGAAGTAGTTAAGGAACTAATTCAGGATGATTTTACAAAACAGAATTTAAAGAAAGAACTGAACTTAATTTTAAAAGGAGAAGCAAGATCCAAACAACTAAATGCTTATGAGGAACTTATTGCCAAATTAGGAGGTTCTGGCGCAAGTTCAAAAGCTGCTTCGTTAATCATTAAAAATGCCAAAACTTCTTAGGTTTAATTATTTTAAAAAATAATTATATAATTTTGAGGTTATACGTACTAAAAGGTACACTCTGTTTTTATGCGCATACTACCATATTTTATTGTTATTTGTTTTTTAGCCAGTTGTGGCGTTAAAAAAAATAGTACTTCTGACAAGGAGCGAAAAATTTCTGTTGCAGCTGCCAATAATGAACGGACAGGTAATACAACAGTAACAAGCAGAACAGAAGAAAGAACTGTCAACACCTCATTTACAAATACCAAGGCAGAAGAAATAATCAATACAGCACTTTCATTTTCTGGCACTAAATATAAGTTTGGTGGTACCACAAAAAAAGGAATGGATTGTTCTGGTTTGCTTTATGTTTCCTTTGGTGAGCATGATGTTCAACTACCAAGAACTTCTTTTCACATGGCAGAAGAAGGGCATCGCGTTACGGTTAAAAATGTAGAAAAAGGTGATCTATTGTTTTTCAAAACTAGCAGAGGTTCTAAACGTATTAACCATGTAGGTATGGTTGTAGGTACCGATAATGACGAAATAACTTTTATTCACGCATCAACATCTCGAGGTGTTACCGTATCATCTTTAAGAGACGGCTTTTGGAACCAAGCATTTGTAAAGGCTACAAGAATTTTATAACATGAAACTTTTAGCGTTTATCCCTATCAGATTAACGCTATTACTAATTGTTGGAATTTTAATAGGTCATTACTTTTCGTTCAACCCTACACATCTCCTCTTTACAACTCTTTTTCTTTTTGTTCTTCTTGCTAGTATTTTAGTTTTTGAAAAGAACACGAAATCTATCCTTTTCGGAGCAATTGCAACGCTATCGTTTATACTTTTTGGCATCTACAGTTATACTGCTGCTCAACCTATAAATAACCCTAGCCACTATAGCAAATACACACAAGCAAAAGATGCGCTTTGGGGTTTAAAAATAAAAGAAATACTAAAACCCAATCAATTCTCTAATCGGTATTTTGCAACGGTTGAAGGTATTGATGACAAGAAATTTAGTGGCAACCTATTAATTACTATACCAAGAGACTCTACGTATCAAACCTTGAATGTTGATGATGAATTGTTAACCTATACTGATATTCAATCTATTCCCAATCCTTTAAATCCACATCAATTTAATTATAAAAAATACTTAGAAAATCTTGGGGTTTATCATCGTATGAACATTACCCCTGGTACATTTGTGAAAATAAAAAAATCGCGTGCAACCCTAATAGGCACTGCTACCAAAGCACGTAATTATATTATTAAAAAACTTGATCAAGAAAATTTCGGAGCAGATGAATTAAGTGTCATTCAGGCTTTGCTACTAGGTCAACGTTCAGACATCTCAGAAGAGACTTATACGAACTACCAAAAAGCCGGCGCCGTTCACATTTTAGCTGTATCGGGCTTACATATCGGTATTCTACTATTACTAATTCAGTTTTTACTAAGTCCACTACAATATTTCCCTAAAGGCAGAACTATTACCCTAATCCTATCTGTTCTTTTGTTGTGGACATTTGCATTTATTGCAGGACTGTCTGCAAGTATTATACGTGCTACTACAATGTTTACTTTCGTAGCCTATGCCCTCTATTTAAATAGACCTAGCAATACATTTAACATTCTTGCACTTTCCATATTGTTCATTCTTCTATTCATTAATCCTAATTTGTTATTTCAAGTAGGATTTCAAATGAGCTATGCAGCAGTTTTTGCTATACTATGGATTTTCCCTTTGCTTAAACAATTATGGTTTCCGAAGAATAAAGTGGTACGGTACTTTTGGCAGTTGTTGTGTGTTAGTGTTGCTGCTCAATTAGGTGTTTTACCTATTAGTTTATATTATTTTCATCAATTTCCGGGATTGTTCTTTATTTCGAACTTAGTAATCATACCTGCATTGGGAGTTATACTAGGTATGGGTATTTTAGTAATATTCTTGACCTTGCTAAATTGGCTTCCTTCTCAATTAGTATGGTTTTATAATGAAGTTATCGGTCTTATGAATAGCCTTATCGCATGGGTCGCTAAACAAGAAAACTTTATTTTCAGTGCAATCTCTTTTGATTTCATTCAGCTAGTTCTAGCTATTCTAGTTCTTGTTATGGGCATTGAACTTTGTACAAAATTCAACTATAAACGAATAATTTTCTTCTTAATAAGCATCTTGTGTTTTCAAGGCTGGACGGTGTATCAAAATTTTGAATCTAATAAAAAGTCGGAAATATTAGTTCTACATCAAACAAGAAAAAGTATTATTATAAATAGAAATGGAAATAATTTATCCATCATCACCAACAAAAATAATACGCCAGATTATTTAATATCTGATTACAAAACTGCAGAACGAATAGATAATGTAAAATTTGATTCGTTAAACAATAGTTATACTTTTCTAGACAAATCGCTATTGATTATTGATAGTACAGGAATTTATCGGAAATCAACATCTAACAGAATACTTCTAACACAATCCCCTAAAATTAATTTAGACAGACTTATTGACAGTTTGATGCCAAATGAAATTATTGCAGATGGTAGTAATTACAAAAGCTATGTTAACCGTTGGAAAGCGACTTGTATAAAAAACAAAATCCCTTTTCACTATACTGGCGAAAAGGGATATTATAATTTTGAATAAATTAAATTAATGAACTTTACCCATTAACCTTTTTATTAGAGGCGATGCCAAAAGAACAATTGCTCCAGCACCTATAGCGTATTTAGCTATTAGCATAAACCCATCTGTATATACAGTTAGCGTTTCAAAACCACCTACGTTTTTATCTGTACTTTCAATTGCCAGTTGCTTACCAATAAAGCCTACTATCTGAAAAGCAAATGCTGATGATAAAAACCAAACACCCATTATAAAAGCTATTAAACGCAATGGTGCTAAATCTGTCATTTTAGATAAGCCTACAGGAGACATAAACAACTCTCCTACAGACAATAAAAAATACATCAATAATAAATATGTGAATGGAACAAAGCCACTTTCGTTTGCACTACCACCACTTAAGGCAAGTACATAGAAACTTATACCCGCAAAAAGCAATCCTAATCCGAATTTATATGGTGTTCTAGGATTCCACTTTTTCTTACTTAACCATGTCCACATCATTGAAATTGGAATAGCCAATATAATAATGAACATAGAATTCAATGAATTTGTTTGGGCTGCAGACATGATACCATCTAAGTCAATGTTTCTAGCTGCAAACAGCGTAATAACACTACCTGACAACTCATGGAAACCCCAAAATATGGTCATAAAAAATGTAAGCAATACTGCGACAAATAACTCTTTTCTCTCCTTTACATTAGCCTTAAACATTTCATACGCCAAGTAAGCAAGTACCGCAATACCTATTCCTGTAAAGATTACATTGACAATGTTTTGATCTGCGAACATACCATCAGTTGCAATAGCTTTATAAGATGATAATAACAAAGCAATTAATGGTGCAGAAAGCACAGCAAGCACTGGCACCAAAATTCCCTGTTTAACTCCAAGAACCTTTTTTTCTAAAACATGCTCATTTGGTGGTAAACCCCTATCTCCAAATACATTGGTCTGGATACCTCTCCAAAATACAATTAAGCCTGTTAACATACCAATACCTGCCAAGCCAAAACCATAATGCCAACCGTAGGTGGCAGCTAACCAACCACACAATAAAGGTGCTACCCAACCACCAATATTAATACCCATATAAAATATAGTAAAACCAGAATCCTTCTTGGGATCTCCTTTTTCATATAAGGTACCTACGAATGTGGAAATATTAGGTTTAAAAAAGCCATTACCTACAATGATTAATGATAGGGCTAAGAAAAAAGCCATGTTATCTTCAATAGCCAAAACAAAGTGACCAATAGACATAAGTATTCCTCCCAAGAAAATTGAATTTCTCATTCCCAATATCTTATCCGATAATTTTCCGCCAATTACCGTAGAAGCGTAAACTAACGACCCATAAGAAGAATAAACCGCAGCGGTAGCGTAATCTCTTTCTGCCAAAGCTTGAAAGATTACATCTATCATGTAAAGTGTAAGCAGTGCACGCATACCATAGAAGCTAAAACGCTCCCATAACTCGGCAAAAAATAAGTAAAACAAACCTTGTGGGTGTCCAAAAATCTGTTTCTGGTCTGAAATTTCAGTACTTTCAGTCATAGTTCAATTTGTTAGTTATAAGTTCTCTTTTATAAAATTGGTCATTTTGTTATACAGGTGAATTCTTGTGTTTCCACCATAAATACCGTGATTTTTGTCTGGATAAATGCCCCAATCGAACTGCTTGTCCGCTTGAATCAAAGCTTCTATCATACGCATAGAATTCTGTACATGAACATTATCATCACCAGTACCATGAATCAATAAATAATCTCCTTCCAATAACTGTGGATAGTTAAATGGCGAGTTATCATCATATCCACTTGGGTTTTCCTGTGGCGTTTGCATATAGCGCTCCGTATAAATTGTATCATAAAATGCCCAGGACGTAACCGGTGCAACTGCAATTGCCATTTCAAAAGTATCATTACCCTTTAATATGCAATTGGTTGACATAAAGCCGCCATAACTCCAACCCCAGATACCTGTTCTTTGTTCATCAACATATGCCAATTCACTTAATTTCTTTGCTGCAGAAATTTGATCTTCTACCTCATACTTACCTAGTTCCTTTTGAGTGACCTTCTTGAAATCTCTCCCTTTTAAACCTGTGCCACGACCATCTACACATGCAACAATATACCCCTCAGACACCAACATTTGATGCCAATAATCATTTGCACCCATCCAGCTATTAGAAACATTCTGAGAACCAGGACCGCTATATTGGTACATAAATAAAGGATACTTCTTAGCTGGATCAAAATCTTTTGGCTTAATCATATACATGTTAAGATCATTGCCATTAATAGAAATTGTAGAGAACTCTTTTGGACTAACAGCGTACCCATTCAATTTTTCCAATAACTGTTTATTGTCCTTTATATCTTTTACTTTCTTACCATTAATTGCTTGATGTAATGTATACATCGGAGGCATTTCTGCACTAGAGAACGTATTTATGAAATAGGTGAAATCTGCACTAAACGAAGCATTGTTTGTGCCTTCTGTTACCGCCAATGCCTTCTTGTCATCACCACCGCTACTAATATTGTAAACGCCACGATTTATAGAACCATTTTCTGTAGATTGGTAGTAAATTTTATCTTCGTTTTGGTCATAACCATAATATTTGGTTACTTCCCAATCACCTTTTGTAATCTGATTCATTAAACTACCATCTTCCCCATAAAGGTAAATATGGTTCCAACCATCTTTTTCGCTAGACCAAATAAAACTATCATCTTCTAAAAATGTTAGGTTATCAGTTATATCTACATAAGCATCGTCTTTTTCTTCTAACAAAACAGAAACATCACCTTTTTTGGCATCAATAGAATACATCGTTAAATGATTTTGATGTCTGTTCAAGGTTTGAACACTCAACATATTTTTATGGTTTTTCCACTTGATACGTGGTATGTAATAAGCGTCATTTAAATCCACTGCAGTAATTGCACCACTGGCAACATCTAAAAGATGTAAGGTAACAATCGAGTTATTCTCCCCTGCTTTTGGATATTTAAAAACGTGAGGCTGTTGATATAACCCCGTTCCATAAACATCCATAGAGAATTCTGGAACATTGGTTTCATCAAAACGAAGGAAAGCTATTTTAGAACCATCGGCATTCCATTCAAAAGCGCGAACAAATGCAAATTCTTCTTCATAAACCCAATCAGTTACTCCATTTATTATTTCATTTTTCACTCCGTCAACCGTAACCTGCTTGGTTTCACCTGTTGCTATATTGAATAGGTAAATATTATTATCTTTTACGTAGGCAACTTTCTTTCCATCTGGCGATAGTGTTGGCTCTTGTATTTTGGCATCGCTTATTCTAATTACTTCCTTTGCGTCTATATCATATACATAAAATATACCTAAAGTAGAGTGCCTAAATATTGGCTCTATCTCCGTTGATAATATCATCTTTCTTTCATCGTCACTAAAGCTGTATGCTGAAAAGGAAGAAATACCTTGTAAATCTGCTGATGATACTATTGTGGAAACCTTGTTTAATGTTTTATAATCATATTTATCAACCGTAGTTATTTGGTTAAATCTATTTCTGTTTAGAACGGTATATTGAGTGCCATTCTTCATAGATCTTAGCGCATCCATCCCTTCAGTTCTAAAAGCGCCTTGATAAATCTCGGAAATTTCAATTTGTTTTTCCTGTGCCCAAGTAAATACGCTGAATGAAAGTAAAATCAACGCAAATAAGTGTGTTTTTCGCATAAATTATTGAATTTTGTTAAATCTCTCAAGTTTACCACTATTTCCTCAAAAAAACACGCTTTACCCCGAAAAAGAAACCGCATTTAACGCTTTGCCAAGTTAAAATAGATTCTTGTCAATATGCTTATCTTTACTACCGTAATAACATGTACGATTTTTGTAAATTTTGATCTTTACATAACATCAATCATAGAAGAAAGTTATACCTAAATGACCAAGCCAATAAGTGGTTTCTCCAAACTTACGAAAGAAGAAAAAATAGATTGGATCACCGCAAATTACACTCAAAATAAAGAACAATCAAAGAAAATTTTGCAAACGTATTGGAATGAAAACGAAAGCATTCAACAGCTGCATGATGAATTTATTGAAAATACACTCACCAACCTTTACGTACCTCAGGGCATTGCGCCAAACTTCTTAATTAATGATACGCTTTATGCCATACCAATGGCCATTGAAGAAAGTTCTGTTATTGCCGCAGCAAGTAAAGCTGCTAAGTTCTGGTTAAAAAGAGGTGGGTTCAAAGCTGAAATTTTAGGTACTGAAAAGGTAGGTCAAGTTCATTTTATTTTCAAAGGTGATGCCACAAAACTGAATTCGTTTTTCACTTACTTAAAGCCCATATTATTTGCAGAAAGTGCTTCTTTAACCACCAGCATGGAAAAAAGAGGTGGCGGTATTTCTGATATTGTTTTAAGAGATAAAACCTTAGACTTAGATCATTACTTTCAACTTCATGCAACCTTTCAAACGAAAGATGCCATGGGTGCCAATTTCATTAATAGTTGCTTAGAACAATTTGCCACTACCTTAAAAAAAGAGGCTGCAAATTTTGACGGATTCTCCGCTCAGGAGAGAGACGTAGAAGTTGTTATGAGCATCTTATCCAACTACGTTCCTAATTGCACAGTACGCGCCATGGTTAGCTGCGCTGTAGAGGATTTAAAGTTGACTACTGAACTAACTCCGCAACATACAGCTGAAAAAATAATACAAGCCATAAAAATTGCCCAAGTAGAGCCTTACCGTGCCGTTACGCATAACAAAGGAATTATGAACGGAATAGACGCTGTAGTTCTAGCCACTGGAAATGATTTTAGAGCTATAGAAGCCGGCGTACATGCTTATGCATGTAGAAACGGACAATACAGTAGTTTAACGCATGCCGAAATTGATAATGGAATTTTCAAATTTTGGATTGAGCTTCCACTTGCCTTAGGCACCGTTGGCGGACTTACAAATTTACATCCGTTAGTAAAATTAAATCTTGAAATTCTTCAACGTCCATCTGCAGAAGAATTAATGCAAATTGTTGCGGTTGCCGGACTTGCCCAAAATTTTGCAGCGGTGAGCTCTTTGGTAACTACAGGAATTCAAAAAGGGCATATGAAAATGCACCTTTTAAATATCTTAAATCAACTAGGTGCCAATGAAAATGAAAAAGCTACATTGGTAGAATATTTTAAGACCAACCCTGTAACACATAACGGAGTTGAGCATCAACTTAAAAACCTCAGATAATAAGACGTTCATAAATGACCAAAGAATTTTATAGTAACGGAAAATTATTGCTAACAGGTGAATATGCCATTCTTGATGGTGCTAAAGGCTTAGCCTTACCCACCAAATTTGGACAGTCATTAACATTATTAGGTTCAGATTCAGAAAATTTTGTCTGGAACAGTTTAGATGAAAGTGATAATATTTGGTTTAGTTCTGAATTTTCAAAGAAGGATTTAAAAACAATTCATACCTCTGACAGAGAAGTAGCATACCGGTTATCTCAAATTCTTATAGAAGCAAAAAAAATAAATCCTTCATTTTTACAACATTCAACTGATTTTTATTCGGCAGAGGCCAAAGCTACTTTCCCAAGAGATTGGGGACTTGGTACATCTTCCACATTAATTGCCAATATTGCTACTTGGGCAGAAATTAACCCATATCAATTATTAGAAGCTACCTTTGGTGGTAGCGGTTATGATATTGCTTGCGCAACGCACAATACTGCAATCACCTACCGAAGAAATGGTTTTGAACCAATAGTAGAAAGAGTGGTTTTTGACCCTAACTTTAAGGACCAACTGTTTTTTGTATACCTCAATCAGAAGAAGAATAGCCGAGATGCTATTAATAGTTACAGAAATTTAGATTTCAATAAAGAAAAGCTGATATTAGAAATAGATGAGATAACCGATCAAATAATAATGTGTGAACATTTAAAGGACTTTGAACTTCTATTGAATGAACATGAGACTATATTATCTAAAACGCTACAAATACCTACTGTAAAGAATTCTCTTTTTTCAGATTACAATGGAACTATTAAAAGCCTGGGAGCTTGGGGCGGGGATTTCATTTTAGCCACAGGAACTGCAACTGACATGTCTTATTTCAATAACAAAGGCTACAATACTATTCTACCATTTCCAGAAATGATTCTATAAAAAAAGCATCCATTTTTGGATGCTTTTTTATAACTCTTAAAATTACTACTAGTAAAAAGTAGCTCTTTTATCCTCAATTTCAGAACCGTCTTTTAACGCATTGTAAACTGCAGTGTTTACACGGCTAGCTGCTCCTGTTTTTAAAGCATTAGCATATACACTATAATTATCTAATTTAGGAGCTTCTGTTTTCTTTACAATTTCTATTTTAAAAACTCCTGTATTTCCTTGAATTAGACCGGAAGTTGATCCAGCTGCCATTCCGTAAGCAGTACCTACAACTACTGGCTCACTACCTGCTCCTGGAATAGTTGGAGATTTTACAGTAAGTGCAGAAGCATTAGAAATACTTACACCATTATCCGATGCAATTGCACTCATATCCTTGCCCTTGTTGTCAGCTATTATTTTTGCCGCCTTACGTTCTTTTCTAATAATCGGTAAAACAAGAACAGAAGCATCTTCAGCACTCATTACACCTTTAGCATAACTACCTGTTAACTGAACTACCGCATAACCATTATTAATGTTGAATCTTTTGATATCACCAACTTCAGTATCAGCATTAAAAGCCCACTGAACAATATTTCTTTGATT
>TARA_R110002033_G_scaffold358_4_pt1 | contig 27673 bp, 20 predicted proteins | sample TARA_R110002033 | Tara Oceans TARA_R110002033 (sample SAMEA4397051) | marine metagenome | biome: Polar Biome; feature: [SRF] surface water layer (ENVO:00010504); material: water (ENVO:00002006), including particulate matter (ENVO:01000060) such as... | depth 5 m
CACTTTTTTGTTCACGTATTAAATGAAAAATAGATGGAAATAAAAAGGGTTCGCTTTGTGTAACCGCGGGTAAAACAAAATTATCCCGTTCCCAAGAATTTGAGGTAATACCATGTTGTTCTGGTCCGGCACCCATAATCATGGAAGCCCAATTAGTACTAGAACTTGTTGGCAATACAGATCTTGCATGCATAGTAGATGCCCCTTCTACCATTATTTTATCAAAAGTAGGTGTATTGGCTTGTTGCAATCCATCAGGACTTAACCCATCAAACCCTATTACTACAACATGGGTTGGATTGCTACTTAGATCATCTAATTTATCATAATTACAAGACCATAGGGAGGTCATCCCTATGGTCAGTAAAAAAATTGGTATAAATCTCACTAAGATTTTAAGATCCACGTGCTTAATAAACATCCCACCAAAGTTTGGTATTAATATTATCTGCACCCATGTTTTGAACAGCTGCATTATAATTTTCACTGTTTGTAGATTTTACAGAATTTGGGTATTGAAAACGAACTGGAACCCGACCATCATTAACAGCATCTGGACCAGGTGTAACCTCTGGCATACCAGTTCTTCTCCAATCTGACCAGCCTTCAAAACCGGTATAGAAAAGAGAAATCCATTTTTGAAGTGCAATTTTAGCTAAGTTATCATCGGAATCACCTGTAAAAGCTACAGCATCTTGTGCTACATATGCGTCAAGATCTGTAGCCTGCATTGCATTTGTAATATCTGACCATCCGCCTGCAGCAACTCTTTCCGTATAATACTCAAAAGAAGCTTTAATTCCATTTTCATAGTACATTGCTGCATCACCAGAAGTTATGAATCCTCTTTCTGCTGCTTCAGCTAAAATAAACTGTAGCTCAGAGTAACTCATAATAATTGTATGTGAAGCTGTAGCTGAAGCTTCTTCTGGATTACATGCTCTACATCCTAGTAAAATACCTAATCTAGAAATAAAGTTAGATCCAGATTCATCAGGGTTTCCCGTAGGACTGTATCCTAAAGCAGCCTCATCATCTAATCCGTTTGGCATACCTACATAATCATCAAAATCTTCAGAGAAAATTCCTTTTTCAGAATTTGAAGTGGGTTGTGCAAAAACATACAAACGGTTATCCCCTAACTCTTTTAAACGTGTCTCTAAAGTCTGGCTTAAACGAACCTCATCAAAACTACCACTACGGGTATCATATTTAGGTTGTGGATTATCAGAATTCCATTCCACGAAAGTCATATCATCGTTACTTTCAAAAATTGGATATAATGAAGGATTACTTGTTATTTGGGTCATACCTGCAACTGCAGTTGCATTATCAACATCACTGATACGCATTAACAAACGTAGTCTAAGGGAGTTTGCAAATTTTCTCCATTTTGCAATATCACCATCGTAGAAAATATCACCCGAAATATTATCAGCATCGGTCAACAGCGTATTCGCCATTTCCAAATCTGACAGAATACCAGCATAAATAGTACTTTGAGCATCAAAAACAGGTGTTACATTTCCGTTTTCGATACCACTAGTGGCTTCTGAATAAGGAACATCGCCATACGCATCGGTAACATAAGAGTATATCCAAGATTTCATTACCAAAGCAACCCCATAGTAATTCTGTGCATCTTCATTTTCCCTAGTATCCCTAATGATATTTTCCACATCACGTAAAGATGCATAGGCATTATCATACGGATCGCCAGAAGGTGACCAATTATAGGTATCGCCACTAGTAAACTGTAATCGTGCGCCATATTGTACTACGGTAAAACCTTCTTCCCAACCTTGACTGCCCCAATTGTATGCCATCTCTCTTTGAATGCCCGGCAACAATAGTTCTGGTTGTGCAGAAGCGGGATAATTAGGATTAATATTAATCGTTTCAAAATCCTCGGTACAGCTTACCGCCATAACTAGGGTAAATATTATTACTAATGTTTTTTTCATGATTTCTTTATTTTATTGTAGCTACTTCTATTAGAAATTAACCTGTAAGTTGAAGGTAAACGAACGCGAACTTGGGTAAGACATATTCTCAATACCTGGCTGCAACGTACCACCAGATACACCCACAGTCTCAGGATCAAAATGAGGATTTTCTGTCCACAATATTAAGTTTCTACCCGTTACAGAAATACGAGCATTGCTAATAGGCAATTGTTGAATCATTTTCTGAGGGAAAGAATACCCTAAAGAAACCTCACGCAATTTGGTGTAAGAAGCATCATATTTAGCAGCTTCCACATTATCTCTTTCGTAATATCTATTGTTGAATGTTCTAGCATCTACATTTACGGTATTGGGCGTATACACCGGACTCTCAGCCGTTCCTGTATTTACAACACCTTCTGCCACTATACCTGTTTCTCTACCCACCAAGGTTTCTTGTAATTGACCAGAAGTACTACCAATAGTTTTGGTTCTAGAAACTACAATACCACCTTGTCTGGTATCTATTAAAAATCCAAGATCTATATTCTTATACTTAAAGGTATTCTGCATACCCAAAGTAAAATCTGGAGCATAATCCCCTTGATACACCAAATCATCCGTACGCTCAGGTATACCTTGGTTGTTAATGATCATTTGACCGAAATACTCGCTATTTTCATCTTCTACTCTTTGAAAACCCCTACCGTAAATTGCACTGATAGAACCACCCTCACGAGCTTGAATAAATGCTCCGTTTGACTCGGTCAAGGTAAATTGAATGTCATCACCTAAATCGGTCACCTCACTTTTATTGGTAGCAAAGTTGAAGGTTGAGCTCCATTTAAAATTATCTGTCAATACAGGCACAAAATTGGCAATCGCTTCAAAACCATAATTACGAACCTCACCTGCATTGATCAATTGACTACTGTAGCCACTGGCTATATCTGTACTGATATTGATGATTTGGTTTTTGGTTGCGCTATCATAATAGGTAAGATCCAAATTCACCCTACTTTGAAAGAAACGAAGATCTAATCCAAATTCATAAGAACCCGTAATCTCCGGTTTTAAATCGGCATTGGGTATTAAAGAAGATTCCGTTAAGATTGGCGTAGAACCATCAAAAGGAGTTTCATTTTGATAAAAGCTACGAAGTCTGTACGCATCTGTATCATTACCGACCTCTGCATAGGCCGCCCTTACTTTAGCAAATGAAACCCATTCTGGCATATTGAAAATATCACTTGCGATGGCACTTAATGTAACCGAAGGATAGAAATAAGAATTATTCCCCTCTGGCAAGGTGCTAGACCAGTCATTTCTACCGGTAACATCCATAAACAAAACATTGTCATATGAAAAACGTGCATAACCGTACAAACTGTTGATTCGTTTTTCGCTATTGTTAGAACTTACTTGTACAGCCTGTCTACTATTATTAAAAGAATAAACCCCTGGATTAATTAATTGTGGTGCTACACTTTTGGTAAAATCTTGCTTTTGACGAAGTTGATTTCCGCCAGCAGATACATTAAGTTTAAACTTTTCTCCTAAGTTTTTGTCATAGCTCAATAAGACATCAGAGTTACTTTCCTCAAAGAAAATATTATCTTCTTGATAAGTTCCAAAAGGAAAACGTTGCGTACTAAAAGCTCTTTTACGAACTCTAAAGTCTCTATAGAAATCACGACCGCTACGCAATAACAACTTCCAGTTTTCATTAATATCATAGGTAAGACTTACATTACCGAAAATACGGTCCTTGTCTTGTGCATTAGTATTCTCATACATTGTAAAATAAGGGTTATCGTGGTAATTGTAGTTGTAATTGAATTGTTGTGTACCCTCTAAACCTGGCTGCCAGTAATCTCTAAGATTATTCGTGTTTAACTGTCGTCCGTACCATATAAAAAGATACATTATACTTTCGGTACCATAACCTACAGCAGGTCTGTTATCACTATCTGTTTTTACATAGTTAATATTGGCATTCACTTTTACTTTATCAGACACATTCATAGTACCGGAAAAGCTTAACGTGTTTCTTTTTAAATCTGTATTTGGCAATGTACCCTCTTGATCTAGGTTCTGAAAGGATAACCTCATATTACCCATTTCTCCACTTTTAGAAATAGCGATACTGTTGGTCTTAGTAATACCTGTCTCAAAGAAATCTTTTGTATTATCAGGTTGAGAAACCCAAGGGGTAGGAATAATATCCGCATCACTTACAAAAGTGTCACCACCACGAGTACCGTCTGTTCTAGGAGAATCAAATTGTGGAATCATCAATCCTGTATCCAATCTTGGCCCCCAGCTTTCATCAACACCATCTGCAATACCAGAGCCACTACCATCTACGAAAGCAAATTGTTGATTATTCCCTTGACCATATTCATTTTGCCAGTCTGGCAACATCAAAACATTTTCAATAGTAACACCCGTATTAAATGAGATACCTAGTTTACTACTTTGAGATTTTCCTTTTTTTGTAGTAATAATAATAGCACCGTTGGCAGCTCTAGAACCGTAAAGTGCCGCTGCAGCAGGACCTTTTAGAACGTTGATAGACTCTATATCTTGCGGATTGATTTCTGAAGCACCATTACCGTAATCTACACTTTGTGTACCAGAACCACTAGAACCTACAATTTCATTACTGATGGGAGTACCGTCTACAATAAACAATGGTGAGTTACCATTGATGTTCAATGAAGCATCACCACGAATAGATACTCTAGCCGAGCCACCTAAACCTGTTGGACTGTTGGTAATTTGTAGACCAGCAACTTTACCTGACATACTGTTTAACAGGTTTGGTTCTCTTGCTTGCACCACTTCGTCATTGTTCAGTTCTTGAGAGGCATAACCTAAAGATTTCTTTTCTCTTTCAATACCTAAAGCGGTAACTACAACCTCATCTAATTGTTGAGAGTCTGGCTCCAATGAAATAATTGTAGCGCTTTTTCCTGTTACATCAACTTCTTTTTTAATGTAACCTATATAGGATACCAGTAAAATATCGTTTGAACCGATTAGTTCAATACTAAAGTTACCATCAAAATCCGTGGCAACCCCATTTGAAGTTCCTTTAACCACCACAGTAGCACCGGGTAATGGAACTTGGTTTTCATCTAACACAGTTCCCGTTAGCATAGATTGGGAATGTGCTACAAAACTTGCTAGAACAGCAACCATTGTAATTAATAATGTTCTTTTCATTTTATTCGTATTTGTAAACTTTGGTTTGTTAGTTTAGCAAATATCTAAATGAAAATTGAATGAAAACAGTTATGTATATTAAGCAATTGCAACCATTACAAGCACAAGGTTAGCAAAAAGTTAGTTAAACATTATTTACAAATATGCAAAACGTTAGTTTTATGTAAACCTCCTTTAAAATAGATGTTAGCAGCCACATCCATTTACAAGAAAAGATAAATTTTAATTTTCATTATGTTTGTAGGAGAACACATATGAATGGATGATTATCTTATTGGAATAGGAAAACGAATCAAGGAAATTCGTAAAAATGGAAATTTGACTATTAGTGAAATTGCCATAAGAGCTGGCGTTACTGCCGGACTCATATCTAGAATTGAAAATGGGAGAACTATACCCTCTCTACCTGTTCTTTTAAAAATTATAAGTTCTTTGGATGTGGAGGTCACCGATTTCTTTAACGGACTACCACAATCTAATGGTGCTAATTTTATAGTTTCCAGAAAAGAAGATAATTTAACTATAGAGAAAGAGGATGACGCCGTAGGATTTTCATATTCCCATATTTTTGAAAAACAATTGAATACAATTGGTTTTGAAGCGGTATTGCTACACGTACACCCTAATTCTAAAAGAGAAAAAGTAAATACAGATGCTTTTGAATTTAAATATATGTTGTCTGGTGAATGTTATTATTTAATTGATGACGAAGAAGTACTTTTAAAAGAAGGCGATTCCATTTTCTTTGACGGCAGAATTTCACATGTACCTGAGAACAGGAGTAAAAGTACTGCAACAATGTTGGTTCTCTACTTCTTTATTTAGGTGTCAAAACACTTCAAAAGTTCTCGACATATTTAATTTACAATGAAAATATTGTAACATAAGTACTTGAATTTACTTTGTTTCTATCCTAAAGCAATTACCATAACTACATAAATTTTATAAGATCATTAAGTCCTGCCAAACTATCTAAAACATAGGTAGGATTTGCGCTTAACAACTGCTTACGGGTATGAGCGCCCGTTGTCACGCCAATAGTTACACCACAATTAGCATTTTTACCTTCTTCAATATCAATAATAGAATCCCCAGCCTTTAGTATAAACTTTTCATCATGAACATTTAACTTCATCATGGCTTCCACTATCATATCAGGATTTGGCCTACCCATGACCACATCATCTGCAGTGACAAGTACATCATACTCCGTACCCAATTTCCATTTCATTTTATCCAATAATAATTGAGCGGTATTAGAGTCGTATCCGGTATTTAAAGCCACTTTTATTCCGCTTTTCTTAAGAGCGTAGAGCATTTCTTTTACCCCTTTATAACTAGTAACATTTAAATTTTTGTAAGCATCGACCAACAACATTTTAAAATCCTCAAAAATAGAGGTAGCCATTTCACTATCGAAACACCCAATTTCAGCGGCTATAATATCCTTAATTGCTTGGTGCTTTTCTTTACCGGCACCATGCTCTAAAACAAAATCTAAGTCTAACTGAAAACCTCTTTGATTAATAGCTTTTTGTAATGTTTTATAAACGATGTTATCCTCATTGACGACTGTACCTGCCATATCAAATACGGCCAATTTAATTATATGCATGCTAAATATTAAAAATTTGATTAATGTTATGCTTTGCGAAACCTGCGCTTCCTGTCATTCCTTTGCCCCCTATTCCCGTAACTATATGAATATTTCTATCTATGGTCCTTTCAAAAATATCTGAGTTTTTGCATTGAGAGTACATACCAAACCAACGCTGGTTTATTTCATAGGTCGGAAGTTCAAAAATCTCTTTTGCTTTTTTAATCATCAGGTTATCAATCTCCATATTGAGGTCAAAACCTAAATCGTCTATGTTTTCCGCGTCTGCATATTCATGAGAATCACCTAATATTACGCTTCCATCCATAGCCTGTTTGAATAATATATGCACCCCCCATTTTTTCTCAGGACTTTCTAATAGTTCTTTAGATTTAATTTTAAGGTAAGATGGGCATTCGGCAAATGCCTCATAACGTCTAATTGAGAGACCCGTTAAAACGGATCCCGGAATTTTATAATTCTCCTGTGGCTTTGTTTGCATCATTTGCAGTTTCGAAATCTCAAGATCACTTGTAGCAAATAGCTGTGGATACAAGGTTTTAAAATCACTGCCATTACAAATAATAACTTTAGAAGACAGTAACATTCTCCCATTTGCCAATTGCGTGCTTACTTCGTTACCAAGAGCATAACATTCTATTACTTTAGATTGGTAAAATATGCTTAATCCTTTTTTCTGTAAATACTTATGAATACGCCCAATCATAGTTCGTGGTTCTACCGTTATTTCTTCTGGAAAAAACAACCCCGCTTTCACATATTTCTCGTTCAAACCAGGATATCTGCTTAAACACTCTGCTTTGGTAAACAGTATAGATGTATATTCATTTATACGATTAATTTCTCGCAACTCTTCAATTAACTGTACTTCTTCTTCATTACTTGCCAGGTAGATAGATCCTTCTTGGCGAACAGTAATATTAAATTTCGCATGAATTTTTTTGTAGATTTTTAAACTCTTACGACCATATTCTTGCCACTTAGTATTCATACCAGAAGGAACTACCTGTCCAAAATTACGAACCGTAGCACTTTTAGGCATACTATCCTTTTCCAATAATGCCACCTTAAGTCCTTTCTTCATGGCATAATATGCATGAAAAGTACCAAGCACACCACCACCTACAACTACTAAATCATAATCTATATCAGCCATTTATCATTGGTATTTTAATTTCAAATTCTATTTGGGTTCGTTTATATTTCTTTTGAAAATATGCCATGGAAATGATAGATATAGCAACACCCATGATAGCGATTAGATATGTTGAACCCATAAAAAATTGTATCCAAGAACTATTTGATTGCCCAAAATTCTTATAAAGCAATACCGCCATACTCCCTAAATACCCAAAGGAATCTGCTATATAAATTAAATAGCCCGCATTACCCTCAATTTTGAAAGTTGCAATCATTCTATCAAAGAATATACAGTTGAATGGCACATAACAAGCATATAGTCCAAAACCTATAAGCACCATCCAGTTTACCGGTGACATAGCTCCTTGCTGAAACAAAAAGGTGGATACACCTACAAGAATACTTGCCGAAATTAAGAGGAAATGAAACCCTATAAATGCCTTGAAATTATTTTTTATAACTCCAAATAGTCCCAATATAATCAGAACCGAAAATGCAATTGGAAGTTCTGATAATGTATAAATAGATGCATCACCTGCATACCCTACACTATCCCATAATTCTCTGGAAAAATTATCCCTAAAATCACGTAATGCAGTCAAAGCCGTATAGAAAATTACCAAAATTATAATTGGAAATGAGAATCGCATCAATACCCGTTTTCGATCTACAGCACTCATTGGTTTTCTCTTTTTTCTAAGTTGAATATCTTCATCAGTAGGTGCTGGAAGCTTTTTTAGAAAATACAAACAGATAAAAAAAGGCAACAAAAAAAGCCCTCCAGTAGCAGCAGGCATCCAAAATTCAGAAATACCATAGGTTGTCATGAGCCATAAGCCAACCGACTTCACCGCACCACTAGAAACAATAAAACTTGAACATAGAATGATACCTAATATTTCGGTCATTTTTCTACCCTCAAGATAAGAGAAGGTGATTCCCCAAATCATCCCCAAGGAAAGACCGTTAAAGAAAAATAGTATACAATTATAAGGCTTAGGAACAAAACCAAATAAAATAAGGGTCAACTCTGCGAATAATATCATACCCGTTAAATATGCTACACGGTGTTTCGATTTTAAACCTGACACCACCCGAATACCAATAAACTTAGAAAGCATATAACCGACTACCTGTGCCAGAATGAGCATAATTTTATAGTCGACACCAAAGAGTAACTGATTTTCAAAAGTAGCAACTGAAAAAGGCTTTCTAAAAGCATACATACAAAAGTAGAGTCCGAATGAAGCCAGTGCACCATTCAAAAGAACTGTTGTATTTAGTTTAGAAATTTTTAATAACCTCATTTGTTTACTAATAGTAAATTATAGCGGCAATATTCTAAAATTATTTACTATTAGTAACTTTTTAAGTGTTATTAGATGGTTATAAAAAGGGGTAGATTATGTTAAACCTCTGTTTTGCAGAGGCAATTGTTATATCTTATTTTTAATTATAAAAACTACTCGAAACAACATTGTTCTAGGTTAAAATAAGACTTTAAAATTCCATTATACACATAAAAAAACGGCAAGAAAATTAATTCTTGCCGTTTAAATATATTATTAACTTGAATTTAATACCCTTGGTTCTGCACCAAGAAACCTTCTATACCAGAGGCGCCATCAACGGCACTTTGCGGTATTGGAAAAAGTCTGTGATTTACATCAGTATCCGTTTTGTCTGTCCAAGTATCTTCATACTTACCAAATCTAATTTGATCTGATCTTCTAAAACCTTCCCAGTACAATTCAAAACCACGCTCACGGAATAAATCATCAGCGTTAATTGAAGATAATGGAGCGGGAGTTTGATCAGGACGAGCGGTTCTTGATGTTCTTACAATATTCACATCTGCCAAAGCACCAGCAGAATCTCCGTTTCTTAATTTAGCTTCTGCTCTCATCAAGTAAATTTCAGCAAGCCTCATCAATACTAAATCAACACTACTGTTACCGTTACCATTTGGTGAAGTACGGCTAAATTGATATTTAGAAACTCTATACCCCGTATTATGCAATGACCCTTCATTTGTAAAATCTATTGCTAAGGTATGATCTACATAACCTACGTCTCTTGCATCGCTATTCCCTTTCGTCTGTCTTACCGGTAATATCTTTACAGTACCATCGTCACAAGTTAAAAATTGACCATCATCACCTTTTCTAGGCCCCCATTGAATACCACGAAGAATTCCTCTATCCATTTCAAAGGTTACTGCGTCAACACAATAGAAACTATCATCTGTTTCTGTTTCCAACAACTTATCACGTCCTTCCAAATCTGCTAGTTGAGCATCGGGAACCAACGTATTTCTTTGATAAAAGCGAGAATCTGCAGCTGCAGGATCTACATCGCCATTTGCATCTACCCATGTTTGATAAAAATCAGTTGTAATGGCAGGGCCATCCGTACCATCTGCACTAGGCCATTCTGGTCTTGGAAACATAGCTCCTGCAATAGACCAATATGCCCATCTACTATGCTCTCTAGTTAAAACACCACGCTGATCCAAAGCAAATATTAATTCTGGATTAGAATTATTTTCATCATTGAACAATTCAAAATATTCTGGTGATAAAGAAAAATCTCCTGAATTAATTATACTGTTCGTATAAGAAATTACTTGGTCCATATCTGCCTGTGTAAAATCCGGGGTTCCGTAAGGATCACGATAAACCGCAGCATTTAAATTTAACCTAGCCAAGAAACCATATACGGCAGATTGTGTCATTCTACCCGGACCTTTATCCGTATTAATGACATCTACCACAGATAACAATTCACTTTCAATGTAGTCAATAGCATCTTGTGTTCTTAATACCTCAGAAAGTTCTTCAGATGATTCTTTCTTAAGCACAATCCCCCAACTATCTAACAATAGCATGTTCAGATAAGCTCTAAGCGCTTTCATTTCATACAAAGCACCAGCTGCTTCCGCATCACCTTCGTCTGCCAAAGGCGTCAACACTTCTATTGCTGCCAAAGTTCTTGAAATATTGGTTGTAAGCTCATTCCATCCACTGGAAATTAAATCATTTGTTGGAGTGAAATTATGGCTATGCGCTGCCAAAAATTTACCGCCATCAAACCAATCTGATCCACCACGATAAGGCAAAATTGCTTCATCTGATGGTATTAATTGAAGTCCGTAATAATTGGTATGTCTCCAGGTCCATGAGATATAGCCATATGCAGGTGCAATTGCCCCGCTAATTACTTCTGCCTGAGCACCTGTTAACGATTCGTCTAATAATTCTTCGTCTAAATCCGTACAGCTCCAAGTCAAAAAAGACGCCAGGAACAAGGATGTTATAATTAGTTTATTTTTCATTTTGAAACTTTTTTTTTCTTTAAAAGGATACGTTTAAGCCAAACAAGATTGTTCTTGATGAAGGATAGGTGTACCTATCAATACCAAAAGTCTGTATACCATCTACTTCACTACCAGTATTCACTTCTGGGCTATACCCAGTGTAATCGGTAATGGTAAATAAATTTTGACCAGTTAATGAAAATCGGATATCACCTACATATTTATCCAATCCAATTTTACTAGCTAAAAGGGTATATCCTAAAGTAGCATTGTTCAACCTCAGGTAAGCGCCATCTTCTAAGTACCGTGTAGATACCTCGTTTGAATTACTTACATCTTCATCAAGAAATTGAATAGCGAAATCTGTAGTATTCAAATTTCTACTCAATTGCCCTTTTGAAAAAGAAGACATTGCCGTATGGTTGTAAATCTTATTACCAGATACACCGTTAAAATTAAATCCTAAGTCAAAATTCTTATAATCAAAATTCAAGTAAAACGCATAGGTAAAGTCTGGCGCAGCACTACCTGCTGCAACACGGTCATCATCTAAGATTTCACCATCACCATTTACATCTCTAAATTCATTTAAACCATCTGCTCCAATACCTATGAACTCTTTCATATAGAAAGTACCAATAGCTTCATTGTTTAAATAACCATTGATCGTAGCCCCAGTCTGCCCTGCACCTTGTGCCGAACCTGTAGTAATAATAGCGAATGGAGAATCTGTAACCTCATTTTTAATAAACGTAGCGTTACCACCAATATTAAAAGAGAAATCTGAACCGATCATTGTTCTATAATCTAAAGCGAATTCTACACCTGAGTTATGAATTTCTAAATCCTCTAAGTTGGTCCAAATCTTTTCGGTAGGCTGAATAGGATCTACTCTATTTGCAAACAAAACAACATCGGTAGAAACCTTATTAAAATAATCTACGGTACCTGTTATCTTATTATTAAACAATCCAAAATCCAAACCAATATTTGTCTGTGTAGCTACTTCCCATTTTAAGTTAGGGTTTGCTGTACGAGCAGGTACAGTACCAAAAGGATAACCATCTAATGTGGTTGCACTATCATCTAAAGGATAGGTATCGTTATCACTTTTACTATCTGTATAACTTGCTAGGGAGACTTTATTATCAATACCTTCTTGATTTCCTGTTTGTCCCCAACTAAGGCGAAGTTTTAAGTTATTTACAACATCGCTTTCTGCCAAGAAAGTCTCTTTACTTATATTCCATCCTAAAGCAACCGACGGGAAATATCCGTATTTATTATTTGCCCCAAACTTAGAAGAACCATCTGCACGCATAGTAGCCGTTAGTAAGTACTTTTCTTGGTAGCCATAATTTAACCTACCAAAGAAAGACTGTAATTCATTTTTCTCTGCTGTAGAAATTAAGCTTGTAGGAAACTCTTGACTACTTATTTGATCTTGATATCTTGGATCAATATCATTATCTGCAAAGCTCTCTAATTCGAACTTTTTTTGCTGAAATAATACTTCTTGATATGAATGACCAACTAAAATTGTAGCACTATGCTCACCTTTATCAAAAGTATAGGTCAACGTATTATCTATTTGAGTGTTTTCATTCGTTGTTACCCATGAATTTAAATACCCTTGATTTAAATCTTCTAATAATGCATAAGGAGAACGCTGTTGATCGCGGTTTGTAGAAGAATAATCTACACCTAGACTAAGTTTATAAACCAAACCCTTTACAATTTCTACGGATGGGGAAATATTTGCTAATATGCGATTACTATTAGATTCATCTAAATAAAGATCGTTACGGACTAACGGATTTAATCTGTTATCATTTAACAATGTAGGAGAACCATTGGTATATAACGGAATAGTAGGATTCAACTCTAACATATCTGTCACAGTAGCGCTGGCATCTGGTCTATTGTTCAAAGTTCTAGAAGCGGTTAGGTTTAAATCTACATTCAATTTACCATCAAAAGCCTTCTGATTTAAGTTTAAACGACCAGAATATCTTTTTAATGAGCTGTTCGCAAAAGTACCTTGTTGATCATCTACACCTACAGATGCGAAATAAGTAAACTTATCTGGAGCACCACCACTCATAGAAAAGTTAACATTCTTTGATACTCCGGTTCTTGTCAATTCATCTTGCCAGTCCGTATTTGCACCACCATCAAGTAAGGTTCCACCAACTGCTGGCACCTGTCTTCTAAACTCATCTGCAGAGAACACATCAATTTTATTTGCAAGGGTTGCGAATGCTGTAGTAACCGATACATTCATTTCAGCTTTACCCGCCTTACCTTTCTTAGTAGTAATAACGATTACCCCGTTTGCTGCACGTGCACCATAGATAGCAGCTGCAGAAGCATCCTTTAAAACATCCATAGATTCAATATCTTGAGGATTGATAAAATTCAAAGGATTTGAGCCTACTCCCGTAGTTGTGTTATCGATTACAAAACCATCGATAACAAATAATGGAGACGTACCTGACCTAAAGCTACCAATACCACGAATTACGATATTTTGAGACGCTCCTGGTTCACCACTAACAGAAGTAATGTTAACCCCAGCAACTTTACCTTGTAATAATTGACCTGGATTTGCTACCACACCTTTATTAAAGTTTTCACTTTTAACGGATGAAATAGACCCTGTTACATCTGATCGTTTTTGGGTGCCGTACCCAACTACAACCACATCATCTAATTGTGTGGCATCTTCTTTTAATTCTACATTAATAGTTGCACGCCCATTTACTTCCACTTCTTGTGTTGAATACCCTAGATAAGATATTATCAATACATCTGTAGCTTCTGCGTTAATTACAAAATTACCATCAAAATCACTTGTGGTACCATTTGTAGTTCCCTTCACTTGAACCGTTGAACCTGGTAAGGGTTGCCCGAATTCATCCGTCACCACTCCCGATACATTGTCCTGCGCCCACATAACGGAAGCAAAACCAAGTAAGCAGAAGTGCATTAAAAATTTTAATTTTTTCATACAGTTTGGTTTAATAAAATTTGTTGTTTTTTTATTTCAGGAAGTAAGATTGAGTTCTAGAAATACTTAAATCCTAAAATTTATTTGCGCTGCAAAAGTAGTTTTAGCGATGCAAGTGACTGTTAACTTAAAATCACGTTTACATTAGCATATTTGACCAAAATTGAGCTGTTGTTAAATTAGTATTAAGTTAACATTTGTTTTCAGCTAAAAGAATTCTGAAGTAGGGATTATCTTGTTAAACAGATTTTGTTTAACAAATTAACATTTTAAAGAGTGGCAATTAAACAATTTCTGATTTAAAGGTCTAATATTTTATGGATTTTATGGAAAATCTCATTATTCTCATAAATACCCTGGAATTCTTGAGACATGGGACCATACGCAAAAACAGGAACCATTACGCCTGTATGGTCATGTGTAGTAAAATCAGCTTCAATTTCATGTTTAAGCATATTACCTTGAGGAATGGTTAACCCACCAGTTTCATGATCCGCTGTAATAATGACAAGAGTGTTTTTATCTGCATCGGCAAATTTTAATGCTTCAGTGATTGCCTTATCAAAAGATATACTTTCATTTATAACTCCTGTGATATCATTTTCATGACTATAGCTATCAATTTTAGCTCCTTCCGTCATTAAGAAAAAAGGCTTCTTTTTATTATTCAAAAAAGAAAGTCCGTTTTTAGTAGCAACCGACAATTGTTCTATATACCCTTCTAAAGATTTTATCTTAATATCAGCAAACCACGCACCTACTTTTTCTTTTTTACTAGTACCAATAGCGGCTATATTCGAATTCATTTCAAATCCTGACGCTTCAATATTCGTAACAGTGGTAGTTGGTCTTGATATGAATAGTTTCAATTTAGAAGTATGTAAGTCCGATGCAATTTCTGCAACCATTCCCCTATCCGTTCTATGGGCGAAAAAGGATGAAGGCGTAGCTCCTGTAATCTCATCTGTAGTAATTACACCAGTGTTAAATCCATTTTCTGAAAGTATTTCAGTAAGGTTTGGTATTGCCCTACCATTTACATCGGTACCAATTGCTCTGTTATTCGTTTTTTGACCTGTGGCAATTGCGCTGCCCGCACCAGCAGAATCTGTAGTAAAATCATCGGCAGATTGTGTTTTTATAAAACCTAAACTTTTCAATTGTGTTAAGGATAGCTCTCCGTTGTTCGCTAAAACTGCAGATGAGATTTGCGTAATTCCGTTACCATCACCAATCATTAGAATAATATTCTTAGGTGCACGATTTGCCTTATCAGATTCAAACGTTGGTTTGTACACTTTCGAGAAAATTGTATTCCTAGCTACTCTTTCCTTTAAAGAAAAAACATACTGCACGCACTCATTAGGCATATCTGTATTTATAAAATCTACCCCCATGTTCGTAAAAGCTTTCCAAGCGGATTTAGAATCTGGAGTTGCCCAAAAACGAAATGGCTTTTCTAATTCATGTGCCTTATCTATAACTGCAATAACCTTATTATAATCATCAACGGTTAGTCTGCCTTTACCATTCCATTCAGAATAATTCTTAAAACTTAAACTAACCAAGGCTATTTTATCAAGTGTTTTAGCATCGTTAATAGGTTCTATGCTTTGATAATCGAAAGAAATAAAATCTGGATAGTTTACATACTCCTCTAAAGCCGGTCTATTACCAGAAATGATGATTTTGATATTTTCATTACTAATAATAGTTGGATAATCCTTTAAGCTACCAACGATAGCATCAAGCGTTTTATAGGCATCTGTCTTAACATCTACCATTATCTGAATCTCTTTTCCTGAAACCATTTTTAAGGCTATTGCTTCTTTTAGAGGATTTAAATACAAACGCTCTAAAGTTTTGTCTTGCTGAATTTCATTAAGTTCATGAGCAACCATTAATTTATCATCGATATAAAATACATCTACTTCAATAGATTGTACCTCAGCACCAAATGCTTTCCAGAATGGAACGTTCTGTTTGTAGTCATTATGAGAATGAACCTTATAGTCTTGAGAAAACCCAGTATTAATACTTGCTAAAAACAAAAAGGTTATTGCTATTCTTATAAGTCTCATAATTCAATTTTATAATGAAGAAAATCTTTAAAAATCTTAAGGTACGGTTTTACCTTAAAAAAAATTCGGTTTGCAAATGTTATAACTAAAATCCTATTTTAACTTAAGCTAAGGTCAAGTAAAGATTAAATTGTTGTCAACATGCTCATATCTATTTAAAGATTTTCGACAGTTGAAACACTTTTTTATTTATTTTTGGAGACTACCAAAACCAACAATGACCGAAAATATAAAACAAATGTTCAGTAAAATGAACGACGAAACTCGAGAAGAAGCATTACAATGCTTGATGTCTGAGTTTAATCTAAAAAGTACCAATTACGTTAGAAAAAATTGGATTATTGGAGGTCGTATTCCTGAAGAAAATCAGGAAAAAATTGTTTTTATTTTCCAAAACCTTCTAAGAACTCAGGTTTTTAAAATCAAAGAAATCAAAGTACAGCTTTAATCAGCTCCATATAACTTCCTACTACTAGCACATTTTTCATTTAGTTCTTTGTTTCAGGGCATAAAAAAAACCGACACACTATAATGATGCATCGGTTAGTCAACTAACTCAAACTTATTCTAAACTCGCTGCAAAGATGAGTTCATTTATTAAATTCAAGTTTAAGTAAACATCAAGGTAACTTTAAATTCTTTGCATTTTAAAAGTGTTCCTTAATTCCTTGTTACAAAAAATAAGAGTAGGAGCTTTTCTCAAAAAAAGCAATTTTAAAGTATCACTATTTTATACCTAGATGACTATAACAATTAAAGCAAATAGCCTTAAAGAAAATAAATAGCACTTCTAAACCATTTTCCTTTACATTTTTTTCGATTTAGAATAATAAGTCTTATCTAAATTATAAGCTAATTAGCTTATAATTTAACCTCTTACCGTTATTAACAGTCAGTGTTAATAACATTAATATGCATTTCATCGAATAAATACAACTTTTCGTCGTTAATGAATAAAGTTTAAATATTTTCGAAACGCGTTAATAAAATAGCGAGATAATTTTTACCACCATTTACATGAAATTGAACATTACCAAAACCTTTTTCGTCCCTGTTGCAGCTGTTGTTTTTCTATTAAGTTTATCCTCTTGCGGTAAAGATTATGATCTTGTCTCAGAATATGTAGTACGTGACAATACTGAAAAAAACATTTTAAATAATGATTCTAATACTCAAAATTCAGGAGTAACAGCTATTAATAATACGAATACACAGATAGCTAAATAAGAATTTTTATCTCTATTGTTTTCTAAGTAGCATTAGCCTTATTAAAGTATTTACTACTACTTTAAAATATTTAGTTGCAACATTAAGCTTCAGTAGGTCTTCAACACTATTTTTACTGTCTGTCACCTCCAACAATCTATTTCACTTCTTATTTTAAATATACTTAAGTCCTAAACCGACGTTAGAACCATTCATGCTAATGCATTTTCTGCTAACTTTGCAGTTCTAATACATTCCTCACTTTTTGTACACAATAATTGATATAGAAACTACCGGCAACGGAATAAAAGGCAATAGAATTACTGAGATTTCCATTTTTAAATATGATGGTCATGAAGTAATCGATGAATTTACTTCTTTGGTGAATCCGCAATGCCCTATACCGGCATTTATTACCGGGCTTACCGGAATCGACAATGACATGGTCCGTAACGCACCATTGCTAGAAGAAATAATTTCGCAAATAAATGCCATTACAGCAGATACTATATTTGTTGCCCATAGTGTCAATTTCGATTACAATGTCATAAAAAACGAGTTTAAATTACTTGGACATGATTTCTCTAGAAAGAAGCTATGCACGCTTCGCTTATCAAGAAAGCTTCTACCCGGCTTTAATTCATACAGTTTAGGAAAACTAACGGCAGCATTAGGAATACCTTTAACTGATAGGCACCGAGCCAGAGGAGATGCCCATGCCACCGTGTTACTTTTTCACAAGTTATTACGTGCAGAAAATTCTGAAAAGGTCTTTAAGCTTTTCTTAAATTCAAAATCACAAGAGGCAACATTACCGCCAGGTTTACCAAAAGAAGAATACTTAAAACTACCTACAACACCAGGCGTCTACTATTTTAAAGACCAAAAGGGAAAAATTATTTATGTAGGTAAAGCTAAGAACATCAAGAAAAGAGTACTTGGTCATTTTTATGATAAAAAGACAAAAGAAATTACTCTTTGTGCAGAAACCACGTCTTTAGATTTTGAGGAAACCGGTAATGAGCTTATAGCGCTATTGAAAGAATCTGCAGAAATAAAACACCATTACCCTAAATATAATAGTGCTCAAAAAAGGTCTATTCAGCAATATGGGATATTCAGCTATGAAGACAGAAATGGCATTATTCACCTTGCCTTCAATAAAATAAAAATGACACCTAATCCGTTGGCAATTTGTTATAGTCCTACAGAAGCAAGGCAATATTTAGAAACGCTATGTAGCACTTTTGAACTTTGCCCTAAGTATTGTCATCTGCAAGAAAATGTAGCGGTATGCTCTCATTACAAAATAAAACAATGTATTGGTATTTGTTCTGATCTACAAATGACTAACGAATATAACGACCGTGTTAAGGAAGCGCTAACCAGCTTAAAAGAAGTACAAACAGATGTATTTATTAAGATAAAAGGCAGGACTGCAGATGAGAACGCTTTTGTATTTATTCAAGAAAATAATTATAGTGGTTACGGATTTATTCCTAAAGAAACACCTATTCATCAGCCAAAAGATCTAGAGACTTTTATAGTTCGTCAAAAAAACACTTTAGAAACGCAGCGTATTATAGAGAGCTACCTTCGTAAAAATCCAGATTCCGTTTTTTCCTTATAAAAAACTACTTACAACTAGTCCTTCATTTTCTTGTACATCCTAATTACAAAAAGTAACCATACCATAAAAACTATGGATATGAATAATGAATACATTAGAACGAACTCCACTACTTTTTATATTTTAAATAATTCATAAAACCTAATATAGTAGGTGCCCAAAATGCTATAAAAATAGCATCTAATTTCTTGCCGGATAAGAAAAGAACTTCCGAAACCACTATTATAGACAATACTACTATAAGCATGATTACATTGGCCAGACCGACACGATCAATAAAATTTTTAAACATTACGGTATATAAAATCCTATTTAAAGGGGTTAATTAATAATACTTCAAGTTAAGATATGATACCCAGCTAAACAATTCTGTTTATAGAGTTGTGGGACACACGTAATCTGTCTTTTTTAAATCTTCCTTTTTAAGTGCTCCGTAACCGCCTTTTACATCAATAAGATTGTGAATTCCACGACTCTTTAAAATAGATGATGCTATTACCGATCTGTACCCACCAGCACAGTGAACCAAGAAGTCTCCCTTCTCAGGAAACTTAGACAAATGCTTATTCAATTCACTCAGCGGCGTATGAACAGCACCTACTAAGTGCTCACTTAAATACTCACCATCTTTACGTACATCAAAAATGGCAGCATCGCCTTTATCAATAATATCTTTAGCCTCAGATGATGTAATTGAAGTAATTTGATCAATCTCTTTACCTGCTGCTTTCCAAGCTTCAATTCCGCCTTTTAAATATCCTATAGCCGAGTCGAACCCAACACGAGACAATCTCGTAATAGCTTCTTCTTCTTTACCTTCAGGTATCACCAATAACAAAGGCTGTTTTGTATCCGCTATTAAATCTCCTACCCAAGGAGCAAAATCTCCGTTTAAACCAATAAAAATAGATCTTGGCACATGACCTTTCACAAACTCATCTTGGTGTCTTACATCCAACACCAAAGCTTCGGTAGTATTCGCTGCTTTTTCAAACTCTTCTGGAGTTAGCGCACGGTTTCCTCGCACAAGAACATCATCAATATCCTCATACCCTTCTTTATTCATCTTTACGTTCAAAGGAAAATATTTAGGTGGTGGCAATAACCCGTCCGTAACTTCTTTTACAAACTCCTCTTTAGTCATATCTGCCCGTAAAGCGTAGTTCATTTTTTTCTGATTACCCAAAGTATCAACAGTCTCCTTCATCATATTCTTACCACATGCAGAGCCAGCGCCATGTGCTGGGTAAACGGTAATATCATCTGCTAATGGCATTATTTTAGTTCTTAAACTGTCAAACAATGTTCCTGCCAATTGCTCTTGCGTCATATCCGCAGATTTCTGTGCTAAATCTGGTCTTCCAACATCTCCCAAGAATAATGTATCACCAGAAAAAATAGCATGGTCCTTACCATTTTCATCTCTCAATAAATAGGTTGTACTTTCCATAGTATGCCCAGGAGTATGCAATACCTTAAATGTAATTTTTCCTAATTTAAACTCTTGTCCGTCCTCAGCTATAATGGCATCAAAAGTTGGGTTTGCAGTAGGTCCGTAAATAATAGGCGCACCAGTTTCTTTAGATAATGTAACATGCCCGCTAACAAAATCGGCATGAAAATGAGTTTCAAAAATATACTTGATTTTTGCGTTGTCGTTCGCTGCTCTTTTTATATAAGGACTCACTTCTCTTAACGGGTCAATTATAGCTACTTCACCATCACTCTCAATATAATAAGCTCCTTGAGCCAAACAACCAGTATATATTTGTTCTATGTTCATACGACACTATCTTTTATATTATTCAACATACCTCTTCTTCCTTATGGTACAAGATTTATTTTATTTTGGGGCTACTCTCATCTTAGCCATCCTACTATTTTCATAGGCCACTTTAGCAGCCAACAAAGAAACTTCGTTCGGGTTATCAAAAAAGTCTACCGCTTCCTTTGTCTTTACAAACAGAAATTCTCTTTGCAATTCCTTAATTATTCCTGTGTTAAAAATGATATCTCTTGTTGGTCCAATAGCACCAGCAATATAAAATTGTAAGTTTCTTTCACGAATATCATGAATAAGCTTAGTTAGCATATCTGCTGCCGTTGCATCTATATAATTTATAGATTCAGCGTTTAAAATTATCCCCTTTAACTTAGGTCCTTTCGCCTTAATATGTTTTAAAAGTTGCTTTTTAAAATAAGCTGAATTACCAAAGTACAATTGAGAATCGAACCTAACGATTAATAGATCATTACGCACAACCACCTCATCGGCAAAACGAATTACATTTTTATAATAGTCGGAATTTCCAATATTACCAATCTCAACAAAATGCGGTTTAGATGTTCTGTACACCATCAACAATAAAGAGCACAGCACACCTATTAAAATACCCTGAGTAATGCCAATAAACAATGTAATAATAAAGGTAATAAGCATTATAAAAAACTCATCTTTCCTATTCAACCACAGATGTTTAAAATAGTTGATATCTATAAGTTTGACGACCGACACCATAATAATACTAGCTAAAACGGCATTAGGTAAATACTTAAATAAAGGTGTTAAAAATAACAGGGTTAAAACAACCAATATAACACTGAATATTGCAGATAAGTTTGTTTTAGTACCAGCATCATAGCTAATTGCGGATCTAGAAAAACTTGCCGTTACCGGGTAACCTTGAAATAAAGAACCTACAATATTAGCGGAGCCTAAAGCTATTAATTCTTTATTTGCTTCTATCGTATCTTCCCCTGATTTATCTTCTAATGCCTTACCAATGGATATTGCTTCTAAATAACCTACCAATGCCAACGCAATTGCAATAGGCGCTAGTTGCTTCATATCTTCAACATCAACGGTCGGCATAACAAAGGATGGCAATCCGCTAGGTACACTACCCACCAATTTAATTCCGAATGTTTCCATCTGAAAAAGGAAAACAGCTAAAATACCCAACACTACTATTATTAAAATACCGGGTATATTTTTGTTCCATTTTTTAAATGCCAACAGTAACCCGATACCCACAAGACCGATACCAAAATCTACCCAATTAGTCTCACCTAGCTTATAAAAAATATTGAATATCGTTTCATAAATTCTATTACTACCCGCAACAGAAATACCCAACAAATGCTTTAACTGACTTAATACTATGATGATTGCCGCTGCGGAGGTAAAACCACTAATAACGGGTTTGGAGAGAAAGTTGACTAAAAACCCCATGCGCAGTACACCTAATACCAATTGAATTGCACCCACCATTAAGGTAAGCAGAACTACCATTATTATGTAATTCTCCACACCAGTTATTGCCAATGTTCCAAGACCAACGGCTACCAATAAGGAATCCATTGCAACGGGACCAACAGCTATTTTTCTCGATGTACCAAGCAAAGCATAGGTAAGCACTGGAAATAATGAAGCATACAAACCGTGCACAGGTGGTAGCCCCGCAATCATAGCATATGCCATACCTTGTGGCACCAGAACGATACCAACGGTTAGACCCGCTATTAAATCCTTAATAAAGTAGGCTTTTTTATAGGTAGAAACCCATTCCATAAAAGGCAAAATATTCCTCACGTAGCAAATTTAATCAATTAGAAGGGCACAGCGGCTGATTTTAAAACCATTACATTACGGATTAAGAAGTCTATTGAATTCCAATGCTTTTTCTACCCAGAAATCTAAGTCGTTTTCGGTATCAAAACCATCAGGTTCAATAAATAGAAATCCGCGTATTGGTTTTCCCGTGAAATCCATTGGTTTACTACCTGGTAAATTTAAAAGCGCTTCGTAATTAAGTTTACCTACCCTTAGCATTAACCTATCTTCTTCACTTTTCTTATCGAACATAATGCCTAAACACATTTTACCGTTCATCATAAAGGTGAGTCCACCCATCATTTTCTTCTCCTCTAACTCCCCTTTTCCCTTTAGACGTATTCTTACCCTATCCGCCAAATATTCACTATACGCCATTACTTAAAATTTCCATTCTTCAGTTTCCAATTCTTTATATACAACCTCATCTGAAATTGAAGCTACATTACCTTCATAGCTTTTCCCTCTTAGCTTCCCTACCGTATGGGCCTGTAATTCAATAGTACCATTTTCGGTCAATAGTTCTTTTAATTCTTTTTCAAAATCTAACGCTGATGTCAACCACTGTTCTTCCATATTTTCAGAAAGCATTAAAGGCATGCGTGGTTCTTTTAGTTTTGGGTTGTTATGAATTTTTGCCATTAATCCATTACCAATTGTGGTTACTACTGAAAAAGAATTTATAACACCTCCATCTTCCGGATTTACCCATTTAGACCATAAGGCTGCCAAGGCTATTGGTTGGTTATTCTTTCGATGGATGTAAAACGGATATGTATGATTATTACAATGGTGATGCTCGTAAAATCCGTCGACATAAAAAATACAACGTTTCTCTTGGACAGAATCTCTAAAAGCAGGTTTGTCAGTAATGGTCTCTACCCTGGCATTCAACGTACTGTTCCAAATCTTCTTTTGCTGTTCTACGCTATTCACCCAATGTGGTATTAAACCCCAAGTAGCTACCATAGGATAAAACTGATCTTCATTGGTATATATTAAAACATCTGGATGTGAAAACCCAGAAGCATGATGTAACGGCAAATCAGTTAAAGGACCAAGCTTTTCTATAATTTCATCTATTGCCTTTAAATCTTGATTCCTTTTTGCCCGCTTCAATTGCGCCTCTAAACTGGTTTTAACATCATAACACATACACCATAATTTAGTAATGGATATTTATGGCAAAGGCTTCAACTTTACCTTGAACAACATTGGCTCATTTTTTAATACCATAAAACCTTCTGCCAAATTATCTTGAGAAACAGCGTATGGATAAAATGTAATAGGCTCTATACAGACCATATTGGGCACCTCTGTCCATAACATAAAATGGCTAAACCCTTCTGATGTTATTTGCAATGTACGCTCATCTTTCAACGTAACGATATCAATATTTGGTATTTGAAGTGCTCTGCTTCCTACTGCCATAACCTCTGGTATGGTAATATTTTGCTTTCCTGCAGATATGATAGCATTTTTAGTATGAAGCATAAATGCGGGGTGATATCCAAGCATAAATGGCATTCCCTCTTCGCCAGAAATTGTAAACGAAACGTTTAATGCACCATCTATTAATTCAAAGGTTTTTACGAATTCAAAATCATACGGCCAAGCTAATTTCTCCGCAGTAGATTTCGCAGGATATTTAGAATTCAATACGGTTGTATTTGCAGTGTATTTTTTCACAAAAACAGCCTTGCTATCCGTATTCTCCACTATTTTATACTTCATTTCTCGCAGTAACCCATGCTGATCTTGAATAGCGAATCCTTTTGGAGTTTTTACTTTAAAATCTGCTTCGCTAGTTGGTCCTATTAACGGAAACATTTCAGTATCAACACTACGCCAACCAGGGTTCCCTTTTTGGTGCATAAACTCATGACCAGAAACTTGATACCCTACCAATTCTCCATCTTCAATTTTTACGTGTTGATCTCCAACTTTAAGTGTTGTTATTTTACTCATTTATCAATCTATAAATTAATAGTGCAGTTCTTTTTGTCAGTGCTTCTATAGTATTTAGGTTCACAGTTTCTTCTGGAGTGTGTGCTGCATTACCCATAGTACCTAAACCATCCAAACAATCTACATATTCCGCTACAAAAGAAGTATCTGCAGCGCCTCTTTTTCCTGGATCATACGCCAATACCTCTCCTTGTTTTAAATCTAAACTTACTTTGTTCAGTTTAGTTAACAATGCCTTGTTACCTTCCGTTGGCTGCATAGCAGGATAACTATCATCAAAAGTTACCTTGGCAGAGGTATGTGGTAAATTGTTGGCCACAACTGTTCTCATATTTTCTCGAGCACGTTCTTTTTGCTCTTCAGATATAAATCGTAATCCGCCGCGAACTTCTGCTTTTTGAGCTACTACATTGGTCTTGCCAAATACAGTTCCCTTACTGGTCATTTCATCAAATTCTACGAACGTACCACCAACCAAAGTACCAGGATTGAAGGTTAATAAGTCTTCCCCTTTTACATCGGTGTAAAAACCGTTTAAAATTCTTGACATTTCAAAAATGGCTCCTGCTCCGGTATCTTCACTAAAGATTCCTGAAGAGTGCGCTCTTTTACCCTCAACCTCAACTTTCCAACCAGACGAACCTCTACGGGCAACTGTTGCATAATTAAACCCAGTTGAGTTTTCAAAACCTAACCCAATCTCACTTCTTTTAGCAGCTTCAATTAGATCATGTCTGCTTTTCTCTAGAGGGCTTCCCGTACTTTCTTCATCACCTGTAAAGGCAACAATTATTTGAGCGTCATTTAGCAATCCGTTTTGTTGTAGTGCTTTTAAGGCATATAGCACTATAACATCGCCACCTTTCATATCATTTCCCCCTGGGGCATGAGCTATGGAATCGTTGACCATCTCAAATTTTTGAAACGGACTATCTTCTTCAAAAACGGTATCTAAATGACCTATTAATAGAAGCTTTTTTCCCTTTGTACCTTTAATTTCAGCGAACAGATGTCCTGCTCTATTCATTTCTTCGGGCATAGGTATCCAAGTGCTTTCAAAACCGATATCGGTGAAAGCAGAAGCAAATTCTTGACCTACCATTTCAACACCTTTAAGATTTAAAGTACCGCTATTGATATTCACGACTTTTTCCAGAAAGGAAATTGCCTCGGCATTGTTTTGCTCTATAGCTTTAACAACCTTTTTTTCGTTTTTTGAAAGCTTCTGTGCATGAACTGCCGTAAACAGAAACATAGATAATACGGTAAGTAGTAACTTTTGATGCATGTGGTTTGTTTTACATCAAATTTACCAAAAAGGGGTTTAAACAAAGATTAAATATGGAATAAGCTATTCAAAAAATCAACTACTCGAAACGAATGGCTTTTACAGGTGTAATTTTTGTGATAATATATGATGGAATCAACAACATCAACAAACAAAGAAACAAAACTCCCGTGTTTAATAATAAAATAGTCCACAAATCTATACTTACAGGAATGTACTCTATATAATATTCTTTCGGGTTCGGGAACTTGAAAACACGAAATTTCTCTTGAATAAAAATAATTCCTAGGCCTATAAGATTTCCCCAGAACAACCCAACAGCAATAAGATACGCTGCATTGTATAAAAAGACTTTTCTAATACTCCAATTCGTAGTACCCAACGCTTTTAAAATACCGATCATTGGGGTACGCTCTAAGATTAAAACCAATAAAGCGGTAATCATATTTATACCACCTACTATAATCATAATACCAATGATCAATGCGATATTAAAATCGAACAACCCAATCCATTCAAAGATTTTATAGTACTTATCCTTTATAGTTTTGGTATCTAAACTAGCTACCGTTTCGCCATATATTTCATTGGCTTTCTGGTCTATATCATCAAAACTATTCAAGAAAATCTCAAAATTACCTACCTCGGTATCCTTCCATTTATTCATACGCTGTATATGGCGTATATCCGTAAAAATATAGAGTCCGTCAATTTCTTCAAATCCACTATCAAAGATTCCGGTAATGGTAAATTTTCTTTGATTGGGAATTTTATCGGCTGCATCATCCCGCAAGAAAAAAGTAAAGAATGAATCGCCCACCTTTAAGTTAAGCCGACTAGCCATTATTCTAGAAATCAACACATCTGAATTTAACTCACCGGAATAATCTGGTAATACACCATCAATTAAAAACTCTTTAAATGGTTCCCAATTATATTCGGTACCGACCCCTTTGGCAATAATACCTTCAAAAGTTTCTTCGGTACGTATAATACCAGCTTTCGTGGCAACAGCTTGTATATGAACAATACCATCTACCATATTGAAATCCGGATAAAATTCCTGATTTGTACTCACAGGTACTACAGAAACTTCAGAATTATTATTATCGTAATTATAGATTTGTACGTGACCGTTAAATGCAGTTATTTTTTCACGTATTTTTTCTTTTAGACCTAGACCTGTAGCAATAGCAACCAACATCATAATAACCCCAATTGCAATTGCGGCAATGGCTATTTTTATTATTGGCGCAGATATACTAATTTTATGCTCCTTACCCTTTATAAGCCGTTTGGCGATAAAATATTCTAGATTCAAATGATGTTATTTTTATCCAATTTCAAAAGTACAGTTTTATTATGGTTTTTGGTATTGGCTACCTGTGGAAACGAAACCAAAGAAGTAGCTACTACAATAAACAACGAGCCACATATAGAGCAAATGGAAAAAGAAATTATAGTTGCCGCTAACAGAACTGAAGCTTATGTACCACTTTTAAAAGGAAAAAAAATAGCTATTGTCGCAAACCAGACCAGCGTCATTTTTAATTCTGACGGACACACCCATTTGGTAGATAGTCTACTTTCTTTAGATGTTGACATTAAACATGTATTTGCACCAGAACA
>TARA_R110002033_G_C3897081_1_pt1 | contig 27671 bp, 23 predicted proteins | sample TARA_R110002033 | Tara Oceans TARA_R110002033 (sample SAMEA4397051) | marine metagenome | biome: Polar Biome; feature: [SRF] surface water layer (ENVO:00010504); material: water (ENVO:00002006), including particulate matter (ENVO:01000060) such as... | depth 5 m
ATCCAGTGACTTCGGTCGTGTGGGTTCGATTCCCACCTTGAGTACTTACAAGCCCTTTTAATCAACTGATTAAGAGGGTTTTGTGTTTTTGAAGGTAACATAGTAGTAACAATTATTGGGTGTTTTGCCTATTAATTATAGACACCGTTACTTTCTAACGAATCTTATTCAAATTGTCACTTTTTTATATCGGTTTATTTAAAATTTGCTTGTCTTTCTGATTATATAGGATAACATGAAGAGAAACTATAATTTGAACTATGATTTCTCTAAATTTAAAATTAATTCGTAATAATAATTAATTGGATTTGTGAGGTTTTTCTGCAAAAGCATAAGGCTGTGTGTGGAAAAGTGAATTTAATCTATTAATTTATAATTCTTTGTGAAGATTATGTAGTTTTAAAAGTGCAATCATATACGTATTGGCTCGTATTGTTTTTTAAATAAAATCATAATCATTGAGTATTTAGAGTTCTATAAATAATATAGATCATGCTGAATGTTTAGCTATGTTGAATTTTCTTATAATCTAGTCTTTATTACTAAAACAATATCTAATCACTTGTTGTTATGTGTCATTAAAAATTATAAGCAAACTACATGAATAAAGATAAATTATTATTAATCTTTTTAATTCTGTTTACAAGCTCTTCATTGAGTCAGAGTAAGAAAATAATTCAGGATTGGCAAGAATACACACTAAATTCTAAATATGATAATCCAATTACTATATTATGGTCATTAGAAAGAAGTCATAAGCCAGCAAAGCATATGAATAATCGGTATCAATACTTCTTAAGATTTAAGTCTAAAACTAAATTAGATGGCGAAGCTCAATCAGTTTGGGTTGGGTTTAATATTGAGGTAGAGCAATTAGAAAACCATCTTCAATTTGGAAAAACTTTATATTGGGACAAAACTGGAAGCTGGGATTTTTGGCATGAAAGCACTAGTGCTAAAATTGACATGAAAACATCAAGAGGTTGGATAGGAACTTATCTCAAAGAGATAGAAAAAGTTAGTAAGAAAGATGAAGATTGTGCTGAATTACTTAAGAATTTAGGCATATATACAGGCTCCGATTTTGTGAGTGATACCTATAATGCAGCTGAGGTTACTTCTGGCTTTTTTGATAAGGATATTGCAAAATTCATATCGAAATACAGTTTGTCAGCTTCTAAATTATTTAAAATCACATCCTCTACTACTTTTGGTGTTATCACTAAAATTCTAGAATCTGACGATATGGGTAGACCAATGGATGCTTATGAAAAGGCATATGAAAATGCAAAGGGTCATGTATTTGTTCTAGAAAAACATTTCAAGGATTTAGGTGTTCTTAATTCATCAGATTCAACTAACTCAACAAAACCAAACACAGATGAATTAAATAGTGAAGATTTTTGGAATACCCCTGAAAATTCAGAAGTAGCAACGGTACGCACAGAAGAACAGGAGAAAATCGTTAGAAGTATTAAATATAGTCAAGAAAAATTAAAAGAAGAATTAAAAAACATGAATATAGCCATAGAGGGTTTTGAAATAGAATCTAACCTTAAAAATGATGACTGTAGAAAAAATGCAATGATTCAATTTCATGAATCTTTTAAATCAAATGCAGAAGTATTATTATCTATAAAAGAATGAAGAATATTAAATTATATTGCTTAGTTATTTCATTAATTATCTGTGCAGACTTTTGTTTTTCGCAAGAAGTTCAGAGTGCAACGTTGAAATACACACCATCAGAAAATGGCTATGAATTAAACATACCATTTAAGTGGAAATTCATTAATTGCTATGGGGAAGTTCATGTTACAATAACAAAAAATAGTAAAAATATAACTTCACAAACGTATATATATAATGGCAAAAGGTACACACAAAAAGAATTAGGTTCTGAAGCATTCATAAAACCCGAATGTGGCCTTACAGACATACAAGCAGACTTGTATAATGATTCTTTTAGATTGGGTGAAGCAAAACTAGACAATGTTATTAATTGGTTTGGAGGGTGTTTTGGACAAACCTATTACATAACTAAATTAGTTGGAGTAAATGATGCCGATTATAAAGAAAAGCTAGCAAATTTGTCATTAAAAAATATTCGATTTTTAACGGTATCCAGTAGAGATTATAAAATTGAAGGCAAAATTAAAGAATTAGAAAAAAGTAAATCTTTTAATAGTAAAATTAAAGATGCTGATAATGCTTTTAGCTCTAGTGATTATGTGAAAGCAAAGAAATTATACGAAGAAGCGTTAAAAATCGACTACAACAGTGAACACGCAAAAAATAGAATAAAAGAGATTAATGAAAAATTAAAAGCAGAGAAAGAAAAATTAGCTGTAGACAAGCAATTAAATGAAGCAAAAGATCTATTTGATAATGGAAACTACGAGGCCGCTAAATCTGCCTATGAAAAAGCTTTGAGAATGGATGCTAATAATAGTGATGCAAAAAATATGCTAGAGACTATTAACAAAGAACTTAAAAAGGAAAAAGAAAGGAAAGAAAAAGAACAAAAAGAAAAAGAAGAGAATACAGAAGTAGAAAACCTTAAAAGAAAAGAGAAAGAATCTGCAGTTGCTGCAGCTAATAATAGAAAACACTCTGGCACACTTTGGGGTAAAGATTATTTGAGTAAAGGAAGTCAAGCTGGTAGTTCTTTTCAAGAGACAAATTTAATTGGCTTATTTAAAGTTGATTATGACATTTGGTCATTATCAGGTGAGCCAGCTCATAGATTTAGATTTTATTGGGAATGGGATAATGCCCTATATACAGGTTATCCGCAATATGTTTCTGTGCTTAAGGATAAAGTTATTCATATCGCAGATTTTAAAAAGTATCCTGACTTATTGGATAGATGGAATAATATAAAACCTCTATATATTGAATTAGAATGTGATATTTTATATTTTAAGAATGGTAATGAATATATAGCCGATAAAGGAACTATAATAATGATACCAGAAGTCATAGGTAAATCTGGAGAGATTATGGAATGGTCTCTCCCTGCTAGCCCAAAATGGAATGAGCTTTTTACTTATACCAATGGCATGAATTGGAGTTATTTTAGAAACTTAGGACTACGCGATGAGATTAGCGAATATGCTGATGAATTTTCAACGGACATTGCATGGCCCAAATATGCTTTTGAGTATAGTGATGATATTAATTTTTTTAAGAGTCATAATTACATTACAAGCGAATGGATTACAATAGATGATAAAGAATATGAGAATTATAGCACATCTATTTCTATTAAAAAAGCCATTTGGCCAGAAGAACAAATGATGGCACTAATAGAAGAGTTTAAAGTATTAGAAAAAAGAGGTGCTGAGGAAAAAATGGAGGCTGAAGATTTTTGGAATACTGCCGAAAATGACAAAAAATCTCAAAGCAAAGACTTTTGGGATACGCCAGATAATATTAAAACGGTTGAGGACGTAAAAAAAGAAAAGTTTATTTCAAGAAATACATTAATGGTTAATGATAGAACACTAATACTATCAAATCATAGAATGAAATATCAAATGCTTAAAAACCCTTTTCAAATAACATCTCATAAAACAAACTCTACTGTAGAAGAAGGCAAAATTGATTTTAAAGGAAAATTGCACCCTTATTTAGTTAAAACAGGAAAAGTTGAAATAAGTATAAAAGATGAAAAATTTAGGACTACGACAAATTCAGGTGAATTTAATAGTAACATTATTTTGTCTGAAGGATGGAATGATATTCAATTAAAAATTAGTAATGACGGTTTTGGTTTTAAAGAAAATGTAAAACTTTTCTATAAAAAACCACCACCACTTCCGTGCGATGAGTTGGCTAAATCTGGTGGTACAGGTCAAACAATTAATGAGCATGGTCTTGGTACAACATCGGGTGTTTTTTATGTGAAATATGATATGTTTAGCGCACCTGATGAAATAATTGTTTATGCTGGACCAAAAGAACGTAGATCATCATCCACAATACTTTATAGTACTTATGGTAAAGTAAGTGGTTCAGATAGGGTGAAAATTAATTTCAATAATATTGACACTGGAATTGTTACTGTTGAAATCAATGGAAGCTCTGGAACTAGTTGGAATTACACATTAGAATGTCCAGAATAATATTAAATATCAACCAAAATTATACATAATGAAGAATCTTTTATTAACTTTTATTTTAATTACTACTAGTGCGATAGCTTTCGCCCAGCAAAACGAAAAAGAGGCATTTCAAAAATTTAAACAAGCAAGAGAAGCATATCAGAATAATAATTATTTAGATGCAGCAAATTTATTAATTCAGACAAAATCATTACTAGGTAGTACTAATATTAGAATACAACCAATGCTTGTGAAGTCTTTAACAAAAATTGAAAATTGGCAATTAGCTAATGACGAAATTGACAAGTATTACGGTTTAGATCCTGATCAAAGCTTAGTGGAATATCAAGAAATAGTTGCTATTGATAGACAAGTAGACTTGAAAGTTAAAGAAGATGAGAAGTTATATGATTCTTCTAAAAACAGCAAATCGGTTTCTTTAATGCAATCTTATTTAGATACGTTTCCATACGGTAAATATAAAGAAGAAGTTAAGACGTTATTATCCAGTCAAAAAGATGAAAATGCTTGGGATAACGCTAAAACCAGCAAAAACACGAGAGCTTTTGAGTCTTATGTGTCGAAATATCCTAACGGAATTCATGCTAATGAGGCAACGCAGCAAATTATAGAGTGGGATAATCAAGCTTACGATAAAGCTTTATCGGATGGAACACAAAGTGCTTTAAATTATTACTTAACAAATTACCCAAACGGAAAGTATCGAGCTCAAATAAATTCTGAATTAATTGAGAGAAAAGAAGAAGATACTTATTCGGCAACTAAAAGTGGAAATTTAGTTGATTTTGAAAATTATATAAGTAAATATCCAAATGGAAAATATTCTACTCAAATTAATAATGCTATTGAAAAGTATATGTTTGATAAAGCTGAATCGTCTTATAATAGTAAATATTACAGTCTAGCAATAAGCAATTATAGAGACTATATTAATAGATTTCCTAACAGTAAAAATACTACTAAAGCCCAATCAAAATTAAAAAAGGCGTCTTCCAAAAATAATCGATCTTCCTCTGGTTATTTTGGTTTTACCTACGAATCTCAAGGAGCATTTGGAATTGCTTCAGGAAGATTAAATAAAGATAAATTAGGACTTTATTTTAACTTACGAGCAACACCAGAGGTGTTAGATATTCAGTTTACTGAAACTGAAAACGAGATTCCAGAAAATTTAATTCCAGATGATGAAAAGATCGGAGTTTTAAGTTTAAGTTTTGGTTTATCATACCCAATTGCATATCCAGTTTGGTTATATGTAGGTGGAGGGGCTAATTATCAAGAAAGATTCGTTGAGATTGATGATGAAAATTCATTTTATAAATTGGAGGATGAAAAACAACTAGATTTTTATCCAGAAGGAGGTCTTAAAATTCGTCTAGGAAAAAGTATTACGTTGATAGGAGGAGTTGTTTATGTTCGTGGAGAAATGTTGTATAAGGTAGGGATTGGATTTTAATATAATATTTATTATAAGCTTAGTTAGTCATTAACTAAGCTTATTTTCTCTTTAAGCCATCAAAAATTGATGGGTCATTAGTTCTCAAATATTTTAAAATTTTGTTGTTTTGAGGTTTAATTGCTAAATTGATTTTTTTCTTAATATTATCTCCATTTAATATACAAAGTATAATTTCATTTACTAGTTCAGCTTCTTGTTGTTTTTGCACATCAATTATATGGTCAATTTTTTTTCCCATACACCATTTAATTAATCATCTTGTGAATTTAAAGTTTCCATGATTTCTTTAAAACTACTTAAACCCGATTCTATGTTTTCTATAATCTCATGAGCTAGAATATCTGGATCTGGTAGATTGTCTAAATCGGTTAAACTTTTATCTCTTAGCCAAAAAACATCTAAACTGGTTTTATCTCTTGATATAATTTCGGCATAACTGTATTTTCTCCATCTACCATCTTCGTTTTCTTCGCTCCAAGACTCTTTTCTTTTGTCTATATTTTTGCCATTGTAAAGCTCAATAAATTCTGAAAGATCTTCTTGACGCATCGGACTCTTCTTTGGCGTGTGATGTACATTTGTTCTGTAATCATAAAACCAAATATCTTTTGTCCAAGGGTCTTTACTTGCAGGCTTGTTTTTGAAAAATAACACATTTGCTTTAACTCCTTGAGCATAGAATATACCTGTGGGTAATCTCAAAATTGTATGCAAATCTGCTGTTAACATTAATTGCTTTCTAACTTCTTCACCAGCGCCACCTTCAAATAAAATATTGTCTGGTAACACAACGGCTGCTTCTCCATTTATTTTTAATTGCGTTTTTATATGTTGTAAAAAGTTTAATTGCTTATTTGATGTTGTTTCCCAAAAATCTTGACGATTATAACTTAAATCTTCTTTTACAATCTCACTTTGTTCGTTGGTAAACGTCATACTGCTTTTTTTACCAAAAGGTGGATTTGCTAATACATAATCATAGCGTTCTCCATCATCTGCAATTAGAGCATCATTTGGATTAATAAACGATTCTCCGTCTATTTCTCCAATATTGTGCAAATACATATTCATTAAACACAATCTGCGTGTACCAGCAACTATCTCGTTTCCAAAAAAGGTTTTGTTCTTTAAAAATTCCTTTTCTTCTCTGTCTAACTTGTTGTTGTCTACAATCCAATCGTAAGCAGCTAAAAAGAAACCTCCAGTTCCACATGCTGGGTCAATAGTTTTTGGTGTCCACCAAAAACAAAATACGTTTTGCTTTTGCGTGTTTTAACAAACGATATGTAAATGTTGCTGCAGTAAATGTTTTTCCAGCACCAGTTGCAATTTGAATTAAGGCTTTCGGTCTGTTCTTTTTGAAAGAATATTCCAAATTATTAATTGCTACAATTTGAGCAGGACGAAGTCCTGTTTCATCTAAAGCAGGAATTGATAACAATCTTTTTCGAAGACTTTTATCCTTTTTTAACCATTCAGCAATTGTTTCTGGTTTATGAAAACTAAAAACATTTCTCCCTCTTGGTTTTGGGTCTCGATAATCTGTAAAACGTGTTATTGTTCCTGTGCTTTCATAAACGAAAGGTAAAGGGTCGTTATTTAAGTATTTTAGTTTTGCGTTGGCGTAGTTTGAGGATTGTTCCTCAACAACTGTTAGTCTGTGTCCTTCATCTTCGCGTTTTGCTTCTATAATTCCGACTGGTTTTCGGTTTACAAACAAAACAAAATCTGCAGGACCAACATCAGTTTGGTATTCACGTACTGCAACTCCCTTGCTTGCAGACAAATCAACTTTGTTTTTTGATTGCACAACCCAACCGGCTTGGCGAAGCATTTCGTCAATTTTATCACGAGCGATTTGCTCAGGATTTTGGTTAATTTGTTTAGGCATATTAATCTAGCGAAAAGTTAAAACTTTACGAATTCTTAAATTTAAAAAATAATGAGCTATAAGAAATTAACTAAGGGAATTTAAAGATACTAAAAGTAAAGAATCTTCAAAGTATAAATATAAAAGATTGAATAATCAAATTGGTATTACAAATTGGATTTTAAAAATATTTATGTAAAGTGTATTATTATAATCGTAAAACATCTTCAATATCGCAATTATACCACCCTGTTTTTTTTAGTTCATTATCATCTTTATTGTTTGACATATCAAAGACTTTGGCTTTTATATTTAACTCTTTAATTCTAGATATTTTATTATTAATAATATCTACAGCCTTTTTACTCATATCTGGTATTATAATAATTTTTTGATTTTTTAAAGCTTCAAGTTTTGTCTCGGTAAGACCATTAATCCCACCGTATGCTAACCATGTGTATTTTGATAGCTTTATTGCACTAACTAGAGCTGTTTTTTCACTTTCAACCAAAACAATAGGTTTTGTATTGTTCTTTAAAAGATGTTCTCCAAATAGACAACTATAAAAGCCATCTTGGTTTTTATAAGGCACTTTAAAATAGTTAGTACGTTTACCTTCTTTGTTATAGAATACAACCTTTGCTTTTTGTGCTAATCCATTTTTATTTATTTGCCAAAAGACTGTATTGAAAAATATACACTTTGAAATCTGAAGCGTCAATACGTCATTTAAGAATCCATGCTGCTTTAGATAAGTATTGTTCTAGTTGTGATAGGGTTAGTTTGTTTTTAGGCATATGAAATCTACAATCTTTCGCCTAATCAAAAGGCGGATTATTTTTTTAATAGTAAAAGAGAATTAGCTATTATTAAATTCTTAGGAAGCATAAACATAGAAAAAGGAAATGGTAGACAAAACAGAATTATAAATAACTGTTGAATTGTTGAAAATAGATTAAATAATATCGTCAAATTATGTTTTAAAAAGGTTCCCTTGTGACAATTATTGATGTTAAGATTGCGTTTTACACGTTTGAAATGGTTGTTAAAAACCTTTACAGGGCGCAAAACAGCTTATTTATGTTTGCTATAGCGTTAGAAATTGTTGCTACATCAACAACGGCGTTGTTGCAACTGCAACAAGGTCATTGCAACAAGGTTGTTGCGTTTATTTGTGTTTGATATTTCGTTAGGACATTCTTGATTTTCTGTAGCTGGTTATTAAATACTGTTGAATTGTTGAATAATTTTTATTTCAACAATTCAACAGTAAATACTAATTCAAAAAATCATTTTGGTAGAACGTATAGTAACGACCTTTTACATTTGTAGTTTCAAGAATTTCATTTTCGGTACTTGAAATACTTAAGTAATACTTCTTGTATGAAGAGTTAATAGGAATTAACTTAAAGTATTTTTTTAGTATATATGCGACTCTACTCGAAGTTGCTCGAAAATTTACATCTTGAAGTTTTTTGACTAAATCTGACGCTGTGTACTTGATTTCTTCAACTTCGAACTTTTGAAATTCTTCGGAAAGTAGTTGTTTAATTTCTCTAACAACACTATTCTCATTACCAGATTTTAAAGTTTCTAAAGCTTCAGTATGTATTTCTTCTGCACTAAACCACATTCTTGATTTTTTCTTTGATTTAATTTTTCTGTTATCAAGGAAATACATAAAGTGTTTTAATTCACTTTCTAAAATTGCAAAGAGTTCTGGGTTTTCCTTTTTAAAAGGATGTACTTTTATTACCCAATACCTGATTTCTTCTTCCTCTATGGAAATAAATGAATCTTCATTATTAGTACATAAAATAAACTTACCATAGAAAGGTATTTCTATTTTATCGATACCTTTTGATTCTACTTTATAAGACTTAGCTGTAGAAAGATGTTTTAAACGTTCACTATCTTCTCGTTTCTCTAATAGTACTTCGTCAATACAGATTAATGTTTTGAATCCCCAATCTGAGTTAAACCGACCTCTAAAATCATCGTTAGTATTGATAGTCAGGTTCTCTTGAAAAATTAATTTAAGAAAATTAAGAAATGTTGACTTTCCTGTGTTCCTTTCATTGCTAACGAGACAAACAATAGGTAATGTTTGTTTTGGATATTTCCATAAGATAGTTAGATAATCTAGAGCTATATCGTAGTGTTCTCCAAATATGTGCTTAAGAAAATAAGTGATAGTATTAAACTCTCCAGGTATAAATTTGTGCTCAACTTTGTGGTATTTGTTATAAAATCCACCAACTGTCTGCTTATAGCTTGTATGGGAAGGTATGCAAATAAATCCATCATATTTTTCAATTTTATCAAGGGAATCTTTTCCTTCGTCGGTTATAAGTTCAGATTTTTTCCATCTTACTAATTCGTTAGAAAAACCACCACTTGGTAGTGGCTTTCTAATTTTCTTGTAGTATTCCGTACCAATTCTAAGATATTTCATGGCTTTGGGCTTATTACGTTTAATCTAAGTGTTGCAATTTTTCCCATGTTAGGATTTTCATTCAGACATAGAAAAATTCTAATTCCATGTAGTTCTTTATCTCTAGACATTAAATCTCTAGTGCCTTCGAGTAGAAGCAGTAAAACTTCTGTTTTAACTGCTTCTTTTTCTTTTTTCGACTTTGACATAACTAATAATTATTGCGTTTAGAAATGCTATGTCTAGATGCAATTTGCTCAAGTTCTTCGATTGAAGCATTACGATTACGCAGCATCCAAGCATCTAAGTCTTCACGCTTAAAGTAAATTAGTTTACCTTCAGGTTTGTAGAATGGTATTTTATTAGCAGAAGTATGCTTATACATACTACTTGCAGAAGTGCCACAATAGCGACAAGCTTCTTCGAATGTTAATACTTGTTTTTGTCTATAAAGACAATTCAATATTTCATTTAAAGTTTTTATTATTTTATCCATTTTTATTTAATTTATGAATTATAAAAATGGTGCAGCTACACCTGATTTTGATATCGGGTGCAATATCTTCGAAAGAAATGTGAATTTTATTAACTCTTCAATTTTCAAGGTTAATTGAAGTTTTTTTTAACAATTATCTATCGATTTGATTGTATTTTGGAAAGTAAATTTAATATTGTATTTACCAATTCCTCATTTCTTTCGGTATTTTTAGTTGTCTCTTTAAGTGCTTTAGAGATACTGGTTTCAGAGAGTGAGACATTCTTTTTGCTTCGCAACAATTCATATTGTGCGATTTTTTTTGATGTAGTTATTTTTAATTTTTTGAATAACAGGCATCCCAAGTGGTTATCACCTTTAAAGCGGATGTACGACCTGTGTAATTCAGGGTTTATACAAATAACTTTGAGATAATCAAGGTAAGTAGTGTAATCATTGTCAATTATATCATCAATTAGGTATTTAAAGAATCCTTTATTTGAAAGTTGACTTAACTGTTTATGTTCTAATTTATAGAAATTACGATTAATAATTACTTGAATATTTTCTAGATTATATTTTGGGATAGTTGTATAAGCTTTGCTGTGAGCGTTTATTTTTATTTTTTCGCTTAAAATATTTATGTCTTTACCAGAAGCTAACTATAAAGGGTGTTCATTTAATTTTTTCGAACTGTCAATTATCTTAAATTTTTTTAAATATTTGTATCCTTCAAATCTATTTGCGTCGAACATCAAACTATAAATGTCATGGTAGTCAGAATAATCCCTAAGAAGATCTTGAAAGGATAATAATTTGGCTGAATTGTCTAAAAAAGTTTCTAAAGAATTGTTATTATTCTTCAGCTTATTCAGCATTGGAGTTATTTTTTGATTTATTACCTTATACTCGTGTCCTTTGTTATACTCATTATTTATAAGTTTTGAAAAAATATCTTGATAAGGTTCAATAATTGCTGTTAAGTTTTCTGTGTTTGCCCTCAAGTAGATATAAGCTTGACGAGAAGATGGGTCGAATATTTCGCCATTTTCTATTCCTGTTTTGAATAAATTAAGTACTGTAGTCTCAATTTCAATACTATAGGATTCATAACAGCCAATAAAAAATAAATAATCATCTTTCATAATTCTAAATTTAATTCAGTTAAATTATCAATAGCTTCATCCTTTAAGCTATCAATATAATTAAGATACTTTAGTATTTCGGGTATTAGTATGTCCTAATGCATCAGCAACGGTTTTTAGATTATCTCCAAGTGTATGTAACTGATAATCGGAGGTTTGTTTTAATAAGCAAGTTTAATAAATAAATCTGTAGAATTATATAAAAAAGCATATCTAGTAAGAATTCTTACAAAATAATGATATGATAGTTGACTAAATATGAGTTTTTTTTATACTTTTAACAGTGATAGCCTAAAAAAGCAGATTGAAATTTAATCCCCTAAGACTGAATTGCAATTATCCTATTTTTATTTATCTATTCTAATGAAAAAAAACTATTCAATTTTAATCGTTGATGATCATTTAATAATTATCGATGGATACAAGACAGCTCTCAAATTCGGCTTCTCAAGTTTTAGTGATGCTAAATTAGAAATTGATTATGCGGTTAATTTTAATAGTGCCGTAGAAAAAATTAAATATTCTTGTAATACTGGAGGATATGATTTAATAGTATTAGATCTTAGTTTACCACCTTGTGAAAAGTATAAAATGAATATTGGTGAAGATTTAGGTAAATGGATAAGGACTCATTCTACCGAAACTAAACTATTAGTGATTACATCTTATGATGATACTATTAGAATTAATAATGTATTAAATTTACTCAATCCTGAAGGGTTCTTATTAAAATCTGAAATATCCGCAATGGATTTAGTCACAGCTGTTCATCGTATTTTGGTAGGGAAGTTACACTATGGAAAAAAAATATCTGAAATTTTAAAAAATAGACATAAGTCTAACTTTCATCTTGATAATATTAGCATCCAAATTTTGAAAGAAATTTCGAATGGTACAAAAGCTAAAGATTTAACTAAATACATTCCAATGTCGAAATCTGGTATTGAAAAAAGAAAACGAGTTTTAAAAGAATATTTTAAAACTAAAACTGAAAGTGATAGAGAACTTATTATGGCCGCAAGAGAAAGAGGGTATATTTAATTTTTATTCATTGTTTCAATTACTTTTATTTAGATGAATTATTTATACCAGAAGAAATACTTTTTTTTTCTCATATTTTTTACGCTAACCATATTATTTTTTCTTTGGTCTAGATTGTTTTGGGTTTCTGTTTTATTGTTAATAATATCGGATATTCTGTCCACGCAGTTTATTTCACAATTTTTGAAGAAGAAGTTACCTAAGGTTCCTTACGCATTTATTAAATATTTTAGTTTGCTAATATTGCCTGTTTGTTTAACAATATTTATAAGAACCTTTTTTTTTGATGTTTACTTTATACCTACTCGTTCAATGGAGCGTACTTTATCACCAAATGATTATATTTTGGTGAACAAATTTTTATATGGGTCAAAAATCCCTATTTATGCATGCGATATACCTGTAGTCGGAAGTTTATTTATAAGCAATAGGGGAGATGATTTTAACCTATATACTCCGTTAAAAGCATTCGAGAAATTCTCTAGAGAAAATATTGTTGTTTTTAAATCTACAGAGAGTAACACAAAATTTTTAGTTAAACGAATAATTGGGCTTCCTGGTGATACTCTTCAAATTAAAAATACAAATACGTACGTAAATAGTATACTGTTGACCCAAAGTGTAAATTTTTGTTATGATTATATTGAAGAAAGTAAGCATGAATTTGAGATATATCAAAACTTATCCAATAGTGAATATAATGATTTAAATATAGAGGAAAAATCAAAACTTAAAAAAAAAATACAAAATAGTACTTCTCACAGCTATAATATTTTCCCAATTTCTAAACAAACAGAATGGACTCAAGATAATTATGGTGCAATAATAATTCCTAAAAAAGGTTGTGGAATAGTAATGACATATATGAATTACGATTTTTACAAAAGCATCATTAAAAATTATGAAAAGATAGATTTTCAATTAGATTATGGAGAGAAACGAAATTACATCTTTAAAAATAACTACTATTTTATGATGGGAGACAACCGTCATAATTCAATTGATTCTAGATCATATGGTTTTGTTCCTGAGTGCAATATACAGGGTAAAATGATGTTAAAATTTTAAAGTTCCAAAAACTAAAACATCTTCATTGTTATCATAAGCAGCTTTTAAAATTTCGTTTTCTGTTTTAGAGAGATATTCATATGATAAATAAATAATGAACTCATCTTTCTCTGTTAAATAATTAAAATAATTTAAACCTGGCATAGACAATCCTGTTATAAGATTATCATTAACATTTTTATAATTATAAGTCTTTCCCGTTTGAGTATTATAAAGTGTATTAATAAAACCTCCCTCCATTTCGTAACTGAAATTGAGATAATTATCATTAGACTTAATATTAAAATGTCTGAATGCATAATTAAGTTTTCTCATTTCAGTTAAAAACTCATATGAGTTCCCAAAAGTAGCTGTTTCATAAAAAGAGTCATCTAATTTTCTAGACCCATAATCTATAAAATAGTTTTCTTCTAAACTGTCAGAATAATTATAAATGTAATTTTTTGAACTATCCCAAAGTAAAAAATTATTATTACTTAATCTTATAATATGGTTTCTAGTCATAAATTTAAAAAAATTAGGAGTATTTAAATGTATCGGTATCAAATCATCTAATAGCTTTTGCTCTTTACTATCATAGATTAAAAACATTCCAGAATTATTTTCAGTCTTTTCATGACCTGCGTAAAGAAAATAGACTTCATTATCTAAAGGTTCAAATGATTGAATATAATAATTCAATTTTACATTTGACAACCGTTCCAACTCAATATTCATTTTATTTATTTGAAAGTGCTCTCTATCTAAAACATAAATAAAATTATTATATAATTTAACTTCAGTTATGCCATTTATAGAAAATGGATCTGTATCATCTGGTTTTAGCTGATTGATAATCTGTCCGTTTTCGTTAGCAATAGAAATCATCGATGGGTTTAGGGAATGGATTATTATTTTATCATCTAATCTATTTATACTTGCTATTTCACTAAATAAATCAAAACCATTATATTCTAATGACACTATATTATTGACTTTGGCTATATCTGATAATTCTACGTTATTTTTTATATCCGATGTAACCTCAATTGTTTTTATGCTTAAATCAGAGCTTTTACAATTGAACATAAAGAGTATGATTCCTAATAATGGAAAAAGAAAGTTTTTCATGCGAGTTTGGTTATTTTATTTTGAAAGGGGTGCAGTAAAAATAGGAGTTGCCTTTAGTATTAGTTGATATTCATTGTATTAAAAAAAAGCAGAGTCAATAATGATTGACTCTGCTATAATAATTAAGGACAAGCAGATGCCCCACACTCTTTGTATTCACTTGCTTTACAGCAGTACTTTGTACCTTCTGCATTACCATATAAATCTCCTTTGCTACCCTCTTGCGAAATAGCTTGTGTAAGATGATTAACTTGTGCGACAGCATCTTGAGTCGTTCCTAAAGAAATCACTCCGACAAATAGTAAAGTAATCATACTAAGACCTAAAAATTTTTTTTTCATAATAAAGTAGAATTATAAATTGTACCAGCAAAATTACTGGTTGACTCAAAATTATGAATTCATTAATAGTTAGGGTAATGATTCAGCATACAAAAAGTATGCTTTTTGCTTACTTTTTTATTTTTTTTTCTTCAAAGTAAAAATTGGCAAATAAAATAATATACCGATTAAAGAAAATAGTAATCCACCTATCGTGCCTACGCCCAAAGCAAACCAAAACACTTCATTCTGTCCATCCTTTATAAAAGGAATAAATCCTAAAATAGTAGAAATAATGGTAAGCATTATTGGAAATATCTTTTGTTTAAAGGATTCTAAATATAATACAATAGTATTTTGATCAGGAAATTCTTTTTTTAGTTTATTAAAACCATTAATTATGAAAATCGAGGCATTTACAGTGATACCACTTAATAATACAAAGCTCGCTATACCGCCTTGATCGAAATTAAAGCCTAATAAGTAGAAAGTTAAAAATACTCCAATAAATGAAATTGGTATTACACTCAATATAATAAAAGGCTGCTTTAAACTTTCAAATAAAATACTACAAATTAGATAAATGATACTTAACACCAATATTAATAAAAAAGCATAATTACTATTCTTATCTTCACTGAAAAGCCATTTCTGTTCTGAACGATTAAAAGTGTAACCAAGAGGTAATTTAGTTTCTAGTTCTTCCAGTTTTTCATCCAAAAACTTAGAACCAAATTTAGCAACACCCGTATATTGAAATTCTACTAATCTAATATATTCTTGATTTTCTTTATAAATATTTTCTTCTTCACGCACTTTTGAAATATCTGCAATATCTTTGAGTAAAATGGGCGAGTCTAAACTATCTAATGGGGCATTTTTTATTTTCCAAATATCGAAGGCTTTTGCTTTGTTTGATTCAAAACGAATAGGAGTGTGTTTTCCGTTAATATTCAAGGAAATATCTTCGGATTTAGATAAAGTTAAATCTTTTAACTCATTAACTAGTCGTGTGGGAGAGACATCTGCTATTGCCAATCTCTCTTTATCTAATGTGAAACGATATTCATAAGAGGGTTCTTTTACCCAGTAGCTATTCTCTCTAATGAGAACGTTTTGTATTCTTGGGTGCTTTAACAAAGCTATTTTGAAAGTGTCTGCCCAAATATTAAGTGCATCGTAATTGTAACCTTTCGCTTTAATCGAGAAGTTTATAGGCTCATTGTTATTGCCTCCATTATTAAAGCCGTTACCAACTCCATGAATACTCCAATCTATCCCTCCAAAATCTAATGCTTTTTTAACTAATCGTGATTTCAGAACAAATGGAAACGAAGATTTAGCATACTTATCTTTAAAAGTGATTTCTAAATGCCCATAATCACCACTGCTAACCCAAGTATTATATTGCTTTATTTCTCCATATTGAGTTAAATAATTTTCTAGTTCAATAAAAACGGTATTCATTTGATGGACAGTTGCACCTTTTTCCATTGAAGCAGTAACAAATAATTGTGTTTCCTCATTACGGCTGTAATAGGCGCTATCAAAAACATAATTAGAGAACAAACGCAAAGAACCTCCTAGATAGCGGTCTAAATGTGGTCTCACGGTTTCTAAATACCATTCATTACCTAAAGTCGAATTATATGCTTTTTCGTACCATTTATTATTAGATTCTAACTTTTGAGGCAAGAAAAAAATAGGTAAGCCAAAACTAAGTATAATGATTATTATACTTAGTTTTTTAAATCGAATTTGAAAACGAATGACTCTAAAATAAAATTTATAGAATTTTTCTTTTAACTTTTGTGTCCAAAGTTTTTCTTTTTTTAGCGGCAACTTAATTTTTTCTAATAGTGCCGGAATTAAGAAGAAGGCTATAATTAATGAAACGCTTAGGTTGACAATTATGACCAGAGCAAAGTCTATAAGATTAGCTTTGTATTTGTCGTCTAAAAAGTAAATAATGGATAATGCTCCAACCGTAGTTAATGTAGATGCCAAAATAGGGATAAAGACATTTTTGTTATTTTGGTGCCTTATATGATCAATCGTTACAATAATATTATCTATAATAAGTCCAAGTGATATGGTAATGCCTGCCAAAGAGTATAATTGTATTTCTACCTCTAAAGTATAATACAAAAGAAAGGCAAAGGAGATATTAGCAATTAGACTCACTACTGTTAAAAATAAGTATTTGATACTTTTACTTACTAGTAGTATGAAAACTAATAGAATTAAGATGGTGTAAAACGAACGCTCGTAGATTTTATTGAGTTCTGTTTTTAAGTAATTGGTGCTATCATAAGACTTTATTATCTTATACTCCTTTGGTAAACTTTGCTTTAGAAGTTCTAATGCTTCATCAACATTATGCGCTAAATGAATAGTATTAGCTTCTTTAGCAGCATAAACAGCCAGAATAATAGCATTTTTACCATTAATACGGTAATAACTTTGGGCTTCTTGCTCTAACTCTTTTATTGTAGTTAGCTCATCTAAATATATAATTCTATTGTTAACCTTTTTTACTGGAATATGCCAATCCAAATCTTCAGTTGCAGGTTGAATAGATAAGGTGATATAATTTTTATTGTATTTAATCTCGCCCAATGTTTTTTTATTAAACACATTATTTATAGCTGTAATTAAATCTTGCCTATTCAATTTAAGGGTTTGTAGAAGAGCAGTATTATAATTTAAAAAATATTCTTTAGGGTTAGCTCCATAGACCTCAGTTTTATCAATATTATTTATAGAACCTATTATTGGTTCAATTTGTGTTTTAACCGTCTCTTGAATATCGAAAGGATTGGCTTCAGCGTTAATACTATAGCTTAAAAAAGCACGCAGCTCTTCATCATCTGGTCGGTTAACACTAATCGTTGGATAAGAAGCTCGCTTAGGTAATTGTTTGTATAATTGCCTTATAATCGTTGCGGTCTCAAAACGTGCGTTATCTATATTGGTATATTTATCAAAACTTAAGGTGATTGACCCTATGCCTTTAGATGATCTAGAATCTAGGTTCTGTAAGCCTTTAATACTACTAAACCCACTTTCCAAAACGGAAGTGACATCACGCTCTAAAACATATGGAGAAGCATTTGCCCAATTGTAAGTAACAGTAATTGAAGGTAAGCTGCTACTTGGGTTCAATTTTACAGAAAGTTGTGGTATAATAAAAACACCTACTATTGTTAGGATAATAAAAACTACAAATACTTTAAATGAAGATATTCCCAATTTGTCACAAATTTATGTAAACATAAAAATTTTTTAAATGTTGTTAGTGTTATTATCTTATTAATCCAATATAGGTAAGCGGTTAGCTTACTTCTAGCTGTTTAAGTTTTTTTTAAAACAAAAATTCCTATTTTTTATCATCAGAAGCCTATTTTTATAACTTGGATAAAAAACATTAACCTTATAGTATTTATTTCCAGAAAAAATAAAGAGAAGGAAATATCGGTTTTATATAGAACCTAAGGGTAATTAATTTATTAGATTTTTATTGAAATTCCCGAGAAGGAAAGAAACTTTGTTGTCAGTTTTAGATGATGAAAGTAACCGAAATAAAATTAAAAATCTACTATTAAATATATATCTTTTTATTTTTAAATTTTAAATAGATGAACAAATTTTTTTGCTTTTTTCTCTTACTTTTAGTTTTCAATTGTAATGATACAATCAAAGAGGAATATTCTGAAGAATCCACTTCAACTGGGATTGGGCCTCAAGGGTTATCCGTAACGACTAAAGTTATAAAAGTGGCTGATTTCAACAAAGAAATAATTGCTAATGGTATAGTAGAAGCTCTTAAAAAATCAGAAATCCGTTTTAAAACTAGTGAACGTATTGCTTCTATAAAAGTTAAGAATGGTCAAAAAGTTACTAAAGGACAAACCCTAGCAGTATTAGATAATGCTGTTTTGGCTAATCAACTCGACAAAGCTAAAATAGATTTAGATAAGGCCAGAAATAAGCTGCAAGAAGAGAAAATTAATTATGGCGTAGGTGGAACGTCTGATGAATCTATTGATTTAAACCTACTAAAAAGTCTAAAAATAAAAAGTGGTGTTTATGAAGCTGAGAATGCTTTAGAAAAAGCGAATTTACTTTACAAACAAACAATTATTAAAGCGCCTTTTTCTGGAGTTGTAGCGAATATAAAGGTTAAAACGGGTAATTTTATTACTACAGCAGATATCTTCTGTACGATTATTAATAGTCAGAACTTAGAAGTTGTCTTTTTTATATTAGAGAATGAACTCACTTTTATAGCGCTTCATCAAGAGGTTTCCGTTAGTTTATTTACAAATTCAGATAGTACTTATCACGGTTATATAACAGAAATAAACCCAATCGTCGACAAGAATGGTTTAATACAAATAAAAGCTAATATAAATGCAGATGGGGATAAACTATATGATGGAATGAATGTGAAAGTTATCGCGAGCAAACCAATTAAAGACATGATTGTTGTTCCTAAAGAAGGATTGGTTCTTCGGTCAAATCGGGAAGTTGTCTTTACATATGAGAATGGATTGTCTAAATGGAACTATGTAAAAGTATTAGATGAAACCAGTACTAGTTATGCTTTAATAGAAGGGATTAAAATTGGAGATACGGTTATTGTTTCTGGAAATATGAATCTTGCACATGATGCTAAGGTAAAATTGAAATTAATTGACTGATTTTCTGTTGATTTATCTTTTTGACTCTTAATTAATAACCTACTCAATTGTCAATCAGGGGTTAGTTATTAAAATGTTGAAATAACTTGAATTTCATCATAGGATATTACCTCGGAAAACTAACAGAACTGGTGAAGCATCAGAACCCTCAAAGTATACAACCAAATCTTGTTCAAAATAACCTGGTGATAGATTATCATAGGTTGCCGTAATCCAGAATGACGAATTTGATTCAATTAATGCTTTGGGGTAACTAGATACCGTGCAAGTACAACTAGATTCTATCTTGTCTATTTTTATAGAATTTGATGAGATGTTATTAAGGTTAAATTCTATTGTTATTATTTCTTGATTAAGACTTCTTTTGTCAACTCTTCCAAGGTCTATAATAGGTTTTTCTACTTCTACTACCTTGACTAGATTTTTAAAAGGCTCTTGGTTCTTGATTTGACTTTCATTTTTGCAAGAAAACAACATTAATAGCAAAAAAAATATTATCAAGTTTCGAAATGGTTTTCTATTTTTCAATGGTGTATGTTATTAATAAATATGTATTTGATAATGATAATTTGTTTAATCCATTGTATAAATTCTCATCGAATTCCTTGATAGTTTCTTTTATGTTATCAATATCTTTTAATTCATTATATTCCTCAAAATCTATACTAGATATAATCCTTAGCTCTTCATCCAGTCCAACAGGTACTCCAAGTAAGTCTATTAATTTACCATCTTTAAAAGATTTGCTGGTAAAAAGTTCATTCCTTTTGATATCGTAGTGAGCTTTTAGGGTGTTTTCTTTTCCACTAATTTTATATTCGAATATCATCCAGTTTTCGTTAATAAAATAACTATTATATAAGAACGAGACAGTATTGCTTTTGAATCTCTTACGGAAGTCACCAACGTTTTCTTGTTTTTCTGATGGCCACATATCAGCTCCCAAATTAAATTTAAATTTGATATTGAAATTGTACTCGCTATCTATTTCATAAATATCAGATATTCCTGTGTAATTATAATAAGTCTTGCTAGTTACGGAGTTAACACCTCCTGTTCTTGAGTTACCAATAAATCCACCAAAAACCTCATAGCAAGCACTCTTAGAAATTAAATCTCCATTACCGTCAGAGAAAATTAAATGACAGAATTCGTCATCTAAAGTTGGTAAATTAAATGCAATGTTGCTATCATTCATTACACTCATTTTTACAGGATAAAAATCCAATAATTTTTTATCAATAAATTTGCCATTAAAATCATAAGACAAAAGATATGGATTATTTAATATATAAATTTTGTTTTGTTTTTTATTAATGTCAAAATCACTTATTCTTTCATATTGTTGCGGCCCTGCTCCCCTTTCTCCAAGTAAGCGTTCATATAAACCATTGGAATTAAATATTAGAATATTTGATTTTAAATCATCATAAACGAGAAATTTACCATCGTATTGGACTACTTTTTTTATTCTGCCAATTTGATTGAGCTCTGGTATTCCTTTTAATTCAATAACTTTTAGATCTGAAATTATATCAAAAAATGACAAATCACTTTTTGATTCTGAATCATTAATATCAATAGTGATAACATCTGCCTTATTTTCTTTTGGTGATGATGTATTATCCTTACAAGAAAAAATAGTAAGTATTAAACTAAGGAGGATTAAGCTTTTCTTCATTTTTACTATGGTATTACATTTAGTATTATAAATTAAATAGAACAGTAATTGCTTACTGCTCTATCTTCTTCATTTGCTTAAACGATTTTTAAAAATCGTTTGGGCAGCAACATCTATTATTGTGATATTCGCATTTTGTGTTGTCAGCATCATAGACTACTGCATTTCGTGTTTCACCCGCTCCACAATCAATGCCAATAACACCAATCTGAGTTAACTTATTTTGATTTTGTGCAAATGAATTGGATTGCATGAAAATAGCTCCACCAAGAGCAAATGCTAAAAATAACGTCGATAATTGAATTTTTTTGTTTTTCATGATTTAATGTTTTTATTAATAATTTACTTAAACTTAATAATATTTTTAAATAAAAAAATGTCTTTCACCTTAAATTTCAGGTAATTAGCATTTATTGAGCTATTAGTAAGCTAAAAGCTTTCTGTTGGTATGTTAAAATATTACCAATGTTCTAAATCTTTTTAACTAAGTTCTAATTGAAGATTAGTTTATATATTTTAGCTGAATGAACTTTTGCTTTTTATTATTTCAATTTATTAATTTAACCTCGTGATAAAATTCTTTATCGATAGACCCGTTGCTGTATTTATGGCAACATTAGCTTTTTTATTGTTAGGTATTGTGGCTTCCTTTCGTATACCGACTTCATTAATGCCGGATATTGCTATTCCCGAAATTACTGTGCAGCTCGCTTACCAAAATAATACGGCTAGGGAATTAGAAACTAATGTCGTAAGGCCTCTACGTAATCAATTATTACAAGTTGCGAATCTTAAGGATATTGAAACAGAAACGAGAGATGGTTTTGCAACTCTAAAACTCATTTTTGAATTCGGTACCAATACTGACTATGCTTTTATTGAAACAAATGAAAAAGTAGATGCATCACTAAACTTTTTGCCAAGAGATTTGGATAGACCAAAAGTCATAAAAGCATCAGCAACAGATATTCCTATTTTAAATTTAACAGTGTCTTTAAAGGATAATTATAGCGGAGAACGTTTTTTAGAATTAAGTGAGTTCACAGAAACAGTTTTAAAAAAACGTATAGAACAATTACCAGATATTGCTTTGGCAGATATGAGTGGCCAAACACAATCTGAAATTGTAGTGACACCAAATAAGGATAAGTTACAGAGTTTGAATATTACCAACAACGAACTTATCAGTTCCATTACTCAGAATAACTTTGAGTTGGGGAATCTAATAGTACAAAATGGTATTTATCAATATAATTTTAAGTTCTCAAACCCTCTAAGAACTAAAACAGATATTGAGGATATTTATCTTATTATTAATAAAAAACTATTTAAGCTTAAAGATTTAGCAACTGTTGTATTGCAACCCAAAAAAGACAGAGGTCTAGTCTATCTCAATGGAAAACGTGCCATAGTATTAGCAATCATAAAACAAGCAGATGCTAGAGTTTATGATTTAAAGGAGTCATTAGAGGTTTTAACCGCATCTTTTAAAAATGATTATTCTAATTTAGAGTTTTCAACTAATCAAGATCAAACTAAACTTCTTAAACTATCCATTGATAATTTAAAATCGAGTTTATGGATTGGAAGCATATTGGCTGTTCTTATTATGTTTTTCTTTTTAAAGGATGTGAAGTCACCTCTAATTATCGCTGTTAGTATTCCTGTTTCGTTAATTGTTAGCTTATTGTTAATGTATGTTTTTGGTTTGTCGATAAACATAATTTCATTATCTGGTTTAATTCTTGGAGTGGGGATGATGATAGACAATGCTATTATCGTAATAGATAATATTACTCAAAAGTTAGAAATTGGCTTAAATCTTCATGAAGCCTGTGCAGAAGGTACAAATGAGATTGTTACGCCTTTGATAAGTTCGGTTTTAACTACTTGCTCTGTGTTTTTACCGTTGCTTTTTTTAAGCGGAATCACTGGAGCTCTATTTTATGACCAAGCTATAGCTGTTTCTATTGGTTTAGGTTCTTCTCTTATAGTATCTATTGTTTTAATTCCTGTAATTTATAAGCAGCTTAAAAACAAGAATTTTAGATTTGAGAAATGGTTAAAGTTGAATACCAAAACACAAAATATTGAGAATTGGTACGAAGTAGGTTATCATTTTTTCTTTGATCGAAAATGGCTAGTATATGGTATATCTATAATAAGTATGATAATAGCAATTGTATTATTTCAAATTATGGATTATACACAATTACCTGAAATAAATCAGAATGAAACTATAGCTAATATTGACTGGAATGAGAATATAAATGTCTCTGAAAATCAAAACCGAATTCAAGGATTTTTAAAAGATATCCCAAATATAGATTTACAGTTTTCTCAAACAGGTGAACAACAATTCTTATTAAAACGTGATAATACTAAAAGTTTTTCGGAAGCATCTATTTATATTAAAACAACAAGTGAAAAACAACTGGAACAAATAAAATTAACTTTTCAAGAAAAGATTCAAAATGTATTCCCTAATAGTATTGTTAAATACACTGCTCCTAAAACCATATTTGAGTATATATTTGGAACAGATAAAAGTGAGCTTACAGCTCAAGTATTTTCTAAAACGTCTTTAGAGGTGCCCTCTGAAGATAAATTAATGAGTGTTGATACACTTCTATTTGACAAAACAAGTTCCAATATTCCTTTACAACAAACGGCTTCTATTCAAATAATACACGAGAATGTATTGTTATATAATGTTAATTATGAAAATCTTATTAATGAATTAAAAACGGCATTTAATGAAAATTTTGTAGATAATTTAAAAACTGCACAAAAATTTATTCCCATTAAATTAAACTACGAAAGCAAAAACTTTGAGGATATTATTTATAATCTGTTGGTTAGAAATGAGAATAATGTTAATATACCTGTAAAGAATTTAATTAAGGTTAAAAACATCCAGCAGTATAAAACGATAACTGCAAACCGAAATGGTGAATATCTAGGATATAACATTAACAATTTAAGTAATTCTATTGACGAAGATATAAATGATATTAAAAGAATCTTTATGAGTAGTAAAGATTTTAATGTAAAATTTGTAGGTAGTTGGTTGTCTTTAAAAAAATTAAATTCAGAGTTAATTACAGTTATAATTGTGGCATTACTGCTACTCTATTTTATTATGGCAGCACAGTTTGAGTCTTTGTGGCAACCACTCATTATTTTATTAGAAATACCCATTGATGTTGGAGGTGCACTACTTTTACTTTGGCTCTTTGGTGGCACAATTAATGTTATGGCTGCCATTGGTATCGTAGTAATGAGTGGTGTAATTATAAATGATAGCATTTTGAAAATACATACTATTAATTTATTACGTAAAAAAGGATTGCCAAAAGAAGAGGCTATTAAGCAAGGAGGTAAACTAAGATTGAAACCTATTTTAATGACTTCTTTAACAACTATTTTGGCATTAACTCCATTTCTTTTTATGACTGGTCTTGGTGCAGAATTACAAAAGCCTTTGGCATTAACCGTAATTGGAGGAATGATATTAGGTACATTTATTAGCTTGTATTTTATACCTTTAATGTATTATCAATTGAGTAAAGAGTAATTTATGAAACACCTACTTTTATGTTTTTTATTTTTTTTAAAACTTAGTGTCTACTCTCAGGACAAATGGTCCTTAGAGGATTGCATTAATCACGCAAAAAGTAATAACATAGATATTCTGAAGCAACAATTACAGAACAAGTCTTTTAATGAAGATATTATGTATTCAAAAGGCAGTTACTATCCAGATGTCACCTTTAATGGGTCTCAAGGATTTAGTTTAGGTAATTCTTTTAATGTTTCTACAAGTGTTGGGCAATTAGAAAGTAGCTTTAATAGTTTTAGTTTGTCTTCTTCTATAAATGTCTTTAATGGTTTTACAAATAAGTATAGTTTACAAAGAGCTAAGCTTCTTTCGGAAAAAGGGTTGGCAGATTTAGATCAGGTGTATTTAGATTTAGCATTAAATATTACCAATAACTATCTTACTGTTTTGTTTAATAAGGAAATTGTTGATGTAGCCAAAGAGCAAGTTGAAATTAGCAGGCAAGAAGTGAGTCGTTTAAAACAACTATATGAATCTTTTTTGACATCTAAAAGTGAACTTTTACAAATGGAGTCGATTTGGTCATCTGATACTAAAGAACTATTAATTGCAAAAAATAATTTTAAGAATAGTAAAATAGCACTTAAAGAGCTGATAGATATAAATGATATTGAAAGTTTTGATGTAGAAGATATAGATTTATCAGATTTTGAAAGCATTGTTTTTTCGAATACTCCTCAATCCATTTTTAAGGTAGCTCTTAAAACAAACCCACAATTAAAATCAACAGAGTTATCTTCTGAGGTAAATGAAAAAAACATCAAAATTGCAAAAGCTAATTTTTATCCTAAACTAAATTTAAACTACAATTACGGAAGTAATTATTACCATATCTTAGGACAAAATGATTTGGTTTTTAATCAAGATACCGAACAGTTTGAGGATAATGGTTTTTTTGTGCAATTAAATAATAACAGAACGCATTATATAGGTTTGAGTTTGACAGTTCCTATTTTTAATAAATTTGTAAGCAAAACAAATTTAAATAAATCTAAAATTGAATTAGAAATTAATAAGGTTGAATTAATCAGTCAGAAAAGCCAACTTAAAAATAAAATTGAAAAAGCCTATAATAATGTTTTAACGGCCAAGGCGAGCTTAGACTCGGCTATCTCTGCGTCAAATTTCCAGAGAGAAGCATTTCCTATAAATCAAAAAAAATACATTGAAGGTTTGATCACTAGTTTTGATTTCTTAAAAAGTAAGTCAGATTATATTAAAAATGAATCAGATTTATTACAGGCTAAGTATGATTATTTGTTTAAGATTAAGGTGCTTAACTACTATTTTGTTAAGTAAGAACATTTAATTCTATTTAGATATCAATAACTTCTCATGTTTCAAGTATAAATTTCAGGTAGGTTGTCAACAGCGTCATCTTTCAAACTGTCAATATAGTTTAGATATTTTATTGTATTTCTTGTGTTTGTGTGCCCCAAGGCATCAGCAACTGTTTTTAAATTTGCTCCATATGTAAGTAACTGAGTTGCGAAAGTGTGTCTTCCGCAATAGAAAGTTATATGTTTGTCTATTTTCCCTCTCTTAACCCAATTTTTTATACATTTATTTATCCCATTGTCAGAGATTGTCGCTCCACTTTCAGAGGTTAAGTTAAAAATTAGATCTGAATTTTTCTTCTTCTTACCCATAAGATTGACTAAACTTTCTTTTAACTTTATTTCAATTTTTTGGTCCGTTTTTGCTCTTCTGGTAATAAGTCTATTGTTTTTAACCTTTTCCCATGTTAATTCTTTGATTTCTGCGTAGCCTAAACCTGTGTAGCATGCAAATAAAAATGCTTTTTTAACTTCATTATTTCCACATTTTGTTTGTGCTAAAGTTTGGAGTTCGTTTGTTGTAAGAACTTGTTTGGTTAAATCATCGGAGTTTCTTTTTTTTCTGAACTTTATTCCATCTGAAGGATTAGTTTTTATCAATCCTTTGTTTAATGCTTCCTTTAGGATTTTTTTAAATCTTGTGTAGTAATTATGTGGTGAGTCCCCATTTAGACCAGCTCTATCATTTAAGAAATCCTTGTATCCGTTCATAATAGAAGGGTTTATATCCGAAAGCTTTAGGTTTTTATTGTTGACAAATTCTTTGAATTTATTGTTAGTAGCAATTATCATTCTAATATCTCTCTTTTGGTAATTGTCTATGAAAGATTTAACGAAATCATTGTATTTAATTGATTTAATATGCTTGGGAATATAATTAGTTCCTTCCGTAATTAATTCTATTTCTCGATTTGAACGTATCAGTTCAGCCAATTGTTTTTTCTCTGCTCTTGAGTTCTTGTTTTCAGTAGGGGCAATTTTGAAATCTAGGAACTCGTAATATCGTTCTTTGTTATGATAAATGTCTAAATAGAATTTAATAGCTCCTTTGGCTAGTTTTCTTTCTCTAAGTTTTACGCTCATTCTTTTCAATTTAAAATCAGTAACAAAATAGTAACAAAAATATGAAAACAAAAGCAGATAAAAGCAAATATAAATTTTAGTAATGTGTATTTGCCTTAATAAAATAAGGGTTTTTGTTTCTTTTGATTTCTTTAGGTTTCATGGTTTTGTACCCACCTTGAGTACCAGAGGCTTTAACAGAAATGTTAGAGCCTTT
>TARA_R110002033_G_scaffold64323_1_pt1 | contig 27545 bp, 15 predicted proteins | sample TARA_R110002033 | Tara Oceans TARA_R110002033 (sample SAMEA4397051) | marine metagenome | biome: Polar Biome; feature: [SRF] surface water layer (ENVO:00010504); material: water (ENVO:00002006), including particulate matter (ENVO:01000060) such as... | depth 5 m
ACCAACCATTAAGGGTGGATTCTGACAAGTCAATATCCTGTCGTTTAAAAATCTTCACTTGGCGGTAAAAAGGAAGATGGTCCACATATTTGCTGACCATCGTATGAGCCAGTACACTGGCCCCGGCATTTCCCCGAGGGATGGGAAGACTGGGCAGATCCCCAATAACAATCTTCTCTGGTTTGCCCGGTAGCAAATATTTATAGCGAATGTATTTTTTTACATAAAATGTTCCTGGCTTGTATTCCAGGACTTCGGTAATGGCTTCCCCTATTTTTTTAGCCCCTCCAATATCTTCCTTGGGGTATATCTTTGTCTCCACTCTGGGAATATGTGAAGGGATAGGTAAACGTGCATGTCCTTTTTTATCTTCTTTTTGTGCTATCTTACGACTATAAGTGATCTCCTGGACATCTTCTACAGGAGTCTCCGCACCATTAATATCCAATCCCAAGGAAAGCTGGTCACTTGCGGTGGGCACAAAGCGTTCACTCTTTACTCCAAAGAGCATCCGTTTGAGTTCCGCAAGCTGGTGCTTGAGTAAATTAATTTCTGTTTGTAGGTTTAAAGCCTCTTTCTGCTGGTTCAAGAACAGCTCATAATCTGCCTTTGAGATGGTGACAGTTTCTGTGTCCAAAGTACGGGATTCAGGGCTGCTTTTCATACCATTAAAGATACAAAAACAGATTGTGTTATCCCAAAAACAACAAGGCTTTTCATCGTTTTTTGCATTCTTTTTATCAACAAGAACAACTGTGGTTTTGTTGATAAAAAACAGGGGGCTATGTCTAGATGTAAGCAGCTTGTCCTGGGATGTGGCACTTGCGGTATTTTACACTTTTCAGAGCAATGCCTTTGAGCATAAACTGTAACTGATCTGATGTGACCGGCATACTTCGGCAATCATGATCGAAGGCAGGGAGTTCAAAGGTGCCTTTGCTCAATCTTCGGTAGAACAAACTAAAACCACCTTGCTCATAGAGTAAGAGTTTTAAGTGGGTACGGGCCCTGTTGATAAAAATAAAGACTTCGCCTTCTATGATTTCTTTACCCAGTTCATTGATTATGATGCCACTCAAGGAGTCAAAACTCTTTCTCATATCAGTCTCCTTACGATAAAGATGATACTTACGTGTGGGACTTAAGCCCAACAGGCTGCTCATGACAAGAGGGCTTTTAAATAGGATGGGGGCACTTCCCGATAGAGGCGTATGCCCTGCACCTCGGCAAATAACAGCGATGGGTTTGATTGCCCCTCTCCAGTTTCCATGACATCCAGGGATACAAAACCACCAGACTGCCCGTTGTGCTGCTCACGGTTCTCATAGATATAATGCCACTCCCTGAAGGTCGCAGCCGTGATCTCGTGCATCTCACAGAATTCTTTGACACTCACATTTTTGCTGCTATCAAAGTCTTCCATCATACGGATGATCTCTGCTTTATTAGGGGTGGACTGTTGGTTTGTTTTACTATCGGATTGAGCACGCATAGGAAGGTTCGTTTTTATGTGTCTCAAAATTAATCACTCTGATGATATCTGGCAATAGGCATCAGACCGTAGGCTTACGTCTTTCCAAAGAAGTAACAACAAAACAAACTTTCCAAAAAAAATTATAACCCCAAGCAGGACAGTGGCGGATAGTTATAGTCTCTTTTGCGTCTAACATTGCCGGCTGGCATTTTTTTTGGCCTTGTCTGAGCTTTAAAAATGCCACAAAACGAAACTATATTTTAATTAAACTTACTAAATGAAGAAAAAACAAATTCAAAAATGCTTTTCAGAAGTAAAGGTGTTTTTTTTGGTGGTAGTACTTCTGGGATTTTTCGGTTTATCGCTACATGCTCAGGAAAGAGAAATCACTGGGCAAGTGGTTGATGAACAAGGAGTTCCATTAGTTGGAGCCAGTGTCATTCAAAAAGGAACTAATAATGGCGCACAAACAGATTTTGATGGTAATTTTTCAATTACTTTACGCGATGAGAGCAACGTTTTCATCGTATCTTTCCTTGGTTTTAAGACGGTTGAAAAGACATTATCACAACAAAATAATATTATAATAACCCTTATTGAGGATAATGAAAGTTTGGATGAGGTAGTTATAGTTGGTTATACGGCTGTAAGAAGGGCCGATATCCTTGGATCTGTAAGTTCCATTAAGGAAGAGGAGATATTGCAAACCACACCTGTTAATGCTTTTGATGCCATTCAAGGGAGGCTTCCTGGGGTAAATATTGCTTCAAATGGTGGTCCTGGTTCTGGTTCCAGTATTCAAATTCGAGGCGTATCGACTTTTAATTCGGGTACGGAACCCCTTTACGTAGTGGATGGCCAACAAGTTGAAAATATTGATAACATTGATCCTAGCGATATAGCATCCATAGAAGTGCTGAAAGATGGAGCTTCAGCTGCAATCTATGGCTCACAATCTGCCAATGGAGTTGTAATCGTTAAGACCAAAAAAGGGAAATCAGGAAAATCTGCACTAGACATAAATTATTCTACAGTCTACAGCTTTGTTAGTAGCCATGTTTCTTTGCCTAGTACAAGACAGCGAATAGCCTACGAAAATGCCAGAGGTGGTAATGATCCTTCTTTACGACCCAGAGATTCGTTAAGTTTACTTTATCAAAATTCTTTCGATCTTCAAGAACTGCTATTCAGACCTGCTGTTCGTACAAATGTGAACGCAGGAATTAGCGGTGGAAACGATACCAGTGATTTCTATTGGAATACTGGATTTGTTGAAGAAAATGGGGTTGTACTTAATTCATCTTACAAACGTGTAAATACTCAATTTAAAATCAATACCACCCTTTTTGAGAAACTCAAAGTAGGAACATCGACATATGGATCTTATGAATTACAAAGTGGTCTAAATGAAAATGAGGTTTTTACTCAAATGGCAGAACGTATACCTTATTTTCCAGTTTTTGAGCCTGATGGATCATGGACTCCAGAAATTGCAGGACGACAGAACCCACCAGCAGAAGCATCCGAAAGGGTATTAGATGATCGCAATATTAGGGCAAGATCATATAACTACTTACAGTTTAACATTTTGCCTTCTTTAAATTTCAAATCTACAATTGGTGTTGACTTTCGCCTTAGGAAACGTGATGATTTTCAACCAACTATTACCCAACAAGTAGGCAGAGCGCCCAGATTAAGGGAACGTAACCAAACTGACTATAACTTTTTACAGGAAAACTTACTTGCTTATAGAGAAAGCATTGGCAATCACAATTTGTCTGCTTTGGCGGGTACGTCATGGCAAAAATGGGATACAGAAAGAACTGAACTTCAGACTTTTAACCTTTTGTTCGATGAAATCCCTTATTTCAATGCGATAGATACAGGTGAAGGCTTAGGTTATATTTATAATGGGACTTTTACTGATGCTAGTGCACATGCACTTGTTGGATATTTTGGACAGGTTAACTATAACTATAAGAAAAAGTACTTAATTGATGGGACTTTTAGAAGGGATGGCACATCCCGGACTGGTTCCAACGAGCGTTTTGGAAATTTTAAATCTGCTTCTATCGGATGGCGCGTAAGTGGTGAAGAATTCATGAGAAATGTTTCATGGGTTAATAACTTTCTTTTAAGAGCAAGTTACGGCGAAAATGGAAACCAAAGTATTGGGGATTATGATAACCAGCAGACCTATCAGCCCGGATTCCCATACGCGGGTATAAACGGTGTTACCTTTGGGGCACAACTTGGAAATCCAGACCTCAAATGGGAAACAACCGTTTCGAAAAATTATGGCTTCGATTTAAACTTATTCAAAAATGACTTAAACATTTCAGCTAGTTACTTTATTAAAACTACCACAGATCTTTTGGATAATGCCAGTTTACCTGCAGAGAGTGGATTTTCGTCCATACGTACGAATGTGGGCTCTGTAGAAAATAAGGGTTTTGAGCTAGACATTAGTGCAACTCCAATTAGAACTAAGAATTTTGAATGGTTTACGAGCTTCAATATTTCGTCTGTTAAAAATAAAGTATTAGATGTTGCAGATGAAAGAGGATTTTTTGATAGTGATATATTTAGAATACAGGAAGGACAACCAATCGGAAATATTTTTGGTTTTAAGTATTTAGGGGTTTTTGCTTATGATGAATCAAATGCCTTTACGGATAATGGCGTTCAACTTACACCTAATTTTGATGGCGATGGAAACTTTACAAATTATTCTCTTGATGGACAAGATTATAACGGTACTGTAAATAGATTGAGATCCAGCAATTTCACCCTTGGAGGTGGGGATATAATTTGGAAGGACTTAAACGGGGATTTTGATATTAATCCTGGAGATGACAGGCAAGTTATAGGTAATGGTCTTGTAGATTATTTCGGAGGATTTTTTAATGAGTTTAAATATAACAATTTGAGCTTCTCCTTTCTATTTGATTATAATTTGGGTAATGACATATTCAGGGAATATGAACAAACCAGAAACGATTTGAACTCTTCGAATGAAACACCAAGCCCTGAACGTATAGATGGTGCGTGGTTAGAGCAGGGAGATGTTACCCAATGGTGGTCCTTAAGCAGGGAACCTGAGCATAGAACACCGAACGCTCTTTTGAATTCATTTTGGGTAAGTAAGGGAGATTACGTACGTCTTAGAACTGTAAAACTTGCCTATAGACTTGACAGAAGTAACTTAGACAAGATAGGTTTGTTTGATGATATTACAGTATATCTTTCAGCCAACAATGTCGCTATGTGGACCAATTATGAAGGTTTTAATCCAGATTTCGGAACAAGAGGAAATGCTTTGCAACCCGGAGTGGATAATTTACGATACCCTAATAAGACAGATATCATTTTTGGTCTTAATTTAAAATTGTAAATGACTTACATTCAATAAATAAAACACGATGAAAAATATAAAAAAATTGAAACTATACCTAAGCATCTTCGCACTTATAGTACTTATAAGCTCTTGTGAGGATGATCTTAATCAAGTGCCACCAAGTGAGTTGTCTACAGCTTCTTTCTGGAAGACTAATGCTCAGGCAGAACTAGGCATTGGCGCAATATATGATGCTATGCAATTACACTATGCCACAAGAATCTTCTATTACGGAGAACTAAGGGCGGATAATTATATCAATTCAGCCTCTGCAAGTGGAACAGCGCTCAATTTAGTAGCTAATGCACTACAAGAAAATGACGGAAATGTTTCTAATTGGACAAATCTATATAGAATGATTGCGAGGGCCAACGATGCAATTGCAAATATACCAAACATACCAGGTTATAACACTAGTTTGTTAGCTGAAGCTTATGCTTTAAGGGCTTATGCATATTTTGATATTGTACGAGTTTGGGATGGTGCACCAGTATTTTTGGAACCAGTAAAATCATTGGATGACAATCTTTCAAGACCCGCCACAAATGGCGCTACCATAATGAACGATATAGTTATTCCGGATATGATTAAAGCTGAAGAATTGATGCAGAATCAATTTAATGAATACCGTTTTTCTCAAACTAGCATATGGGCTTTTCAAGCTACCGTATATATGTGGATTAATGATTATACCAATGCAAGAACATATTTGGAATTGGTTGAAAATTCGCCACAGTTTTCATTAGTAAAAAATAGGGAAGATTGGTCACATTTATTTTTGAATGATATCAACACAAGTCAATTTTTCCAAGAAGGGTCCGAATTGATTTTATCATTAAATTTTGAACTTGCAGCTGGCGATCGTGGTGGTATTTATGGGCTGTACTTTGCTGGTATACCTAGTATCTATTTGGCACCAGATCTAGAGAACAGATGGATTGAAGAATATCCTACAGATTCACTTTCTTGGGTTGCTCGTTATCCTGACCCTGCTGATCTGCCAAAAACATATGTTCTAGATGCTGAGGGCAATGAGACCAATACTCGACTTTTTGGTGATTGGCGCTATTTTGAAAGTCGTGAAACAGGTACTGAAATAGGTGATGCTCGTGTTGCGAAGTGGAATAAATCCAATTATAATCCAACCGTTGACGATACGGACATTGTTCTTTTTAGATATTCCGATATGATTTTAATGTTGGCAGAAGTAGAAAATGAAGATGATAAACCAATAGAGGCATATGAGCTTCTAAATAGAGTTAGAAATTCGAGACAATTACCCGATTATCCTATTGCAGAATGGAATGCAAAATCCAAAGATGAACGGGAAATGGTCATTCTAGATGAGCGCCAATTAGAATTGTTGGGTGAAGCGAAAAGATGGTGGGATCTGAGAAGAACAGGAAGAGTATTAGATGTGGTGGCACCAATTAGCAATCTCACACCTCAAACAATTCTTTTTCCTTATTTCTTAGATCATGTTCTACAAAATACGGAGTTGGAACAAATTGAAGGTTATCGTTAATCATAGCAAATTTTAAAAAATAATTTGATGAAAAAATATATAAAAAATATAGTTAAATATACTGCAATTTTATTCTTTGCAGTTGTTATGTCGGGCTGTGATCTTAGCCTACGGGATGATTTTGATTTCGATGATGAATTAGATTCAGAGTATAATTTTAATTTGACTGCATGGGAATGGGTTCAGACAAGGACTACTTCTGGTCTTACTCTTGCAAGCCAAGCTAGCGGAGAAGAGTTTGATTATATGATTGAGGCTATCAAAATATCAGGATTGATAGAAGAATATAATCAAATGTCAAATACTGAGAGAACTTATTTAATGTTAAATAATAATGCATTTACAGGCGGTGGCGATATTATTCAAGTGGTAACAGGTTCGGCAAATGTTGGGGCTAGTGAAACAATAGCGGATGTTTTAGCAGATGCCAATATAGAAAGGTTAAAAAAATTATTGAGATATCATATTGTAACGACATATATAACTCAAAAAGATCCTTTACTAGACTATACCGCAGAATATACATTTCAAACTTTGATAGATGGTGAGGATGGTATTATTGTATTTGAAAGAAATGAGAGATATGCTATTTCTTTAAATGATAGTCCAACACTTCCTTCAACAAGAGAACCAGAAAATGTGCGTAATCATAATTACCTATTTAGCAACGGCATTGGGCATATCATTGCAGATTATGTAAGGGTAGTTCCCTTTTAATATTATTTTAGTTTGTTTTATTTTGAGTTAGTTTTGAACCTTTAAGGCAGGGATTTCTGGCTTAAGGGTTTTTTTATTCATCGCACCTAGACATTTTTTCCTAAGCTTATAAAGAAATTTAAAATTCAATATGGAGTCAAAAAGATAGTCGAAGTGATTTAACTTATTTGTATTAAATTTCAGGACACTACAGGATAGCCTTTATTATTAATTCCATTAATTTTATTTGCTATAATATGTTTTAAATTATCAGCAAATTAAAACAACAGATTAAGTAAACTTCGTATGTCCAAAAACAGCTTTTTATTCTTCATTATAACCATTTTATATGTTGTAACTCCTATATGTGCTCAGCAACAAAATAGGGATACTAAACCCAACATCATCTTTATTTTAACAGACGATCAGCGTTATGATGCTATTGGATATACTGGTAATAAATATGTTGATACTCCAGAAATGGACAACTTGGCAAAGACTGGAACCTACTTTAATACGGCCATAGTCACTACACCCATTTGCGCAGCCAGTAGAGCGAGTATTTTAACAGGATTATATGAGCGAGCCCATAATTTCAATTTTCAAACAGGAAATGTTAGGGAAGAGTATATGGAAAATTCCTATCCAACAATCTTAAAAAATAATGGGTATTACACAGGATTTTTTGGTAAGTATGGTGTAAGATATGATGATTTAGATAAACAATTTGATGAATACGAATCTTATGATAGAAATAATCAGTATAAGGATCGAAGAGGATATTTCTATAAAACAATAGACAATGATACCGTTCACTTAACTAGATACACAGGTCAGCAAGCCATAAATTTTATAGATAAAAATGCTTCAAATGAAAAACCTTTTTGTCTTTCTCTTAGTTTCAGCGCTCCACATGCTCATGACGGGGCACCTGAACAATATTTCTGGCAGGTAGAGACAGATAAATTGCTTGAAGACACTACAATACCCGGGCCTGCTTTGGGAGAAGATAAATATTTCCTTGCTCAGCCTAAAATGGTGCGCGATGGGTTTAATAGATTACGTTGGACCTGGCGATACGATACGCCAGAAAAATACCAGCACAGCTTAAAGGGTTATTACCGTATGATTTCTGGTATCGATCTAGAAATTAAAAAAATACGAGACAAACTAAAGGAAAAAGGAATAGATAAAAATACTGTAATTATCTTGATGGGGGATAATGGTTATTTCTTAGGGGAAAGACAATTCGCGGGAAAATGGTTGATGTTCGATAATTCTATCCGGGTTCCTTTAATTGTATTTGACCCGCGTGTCGATAAGCATCAAGATATTGATGAAATGGCTTTGAATATAGATGTACCCTCCACAATTGTTGATTTGGCTGGCATAAAAATTCCTGACTCTTATCAAGGAAAAAGTTTAATGCCTCTTGTAAATAAAGAAACAAATACCATTAGCAGAGACACAATTTTGATTGAGCATTTATGGGATTTTAGTAAAATACCGCCAAGTGAAGGCGTTCGTACCGAAGAATGGAAATATTTTAGGTACGTTAACGATAAAACATTAGAAGAACTATATAATTTAAAAAAGGATCCACAAGAAATCAATAATTTAATTGCTGATAAAAAGTATAAGGATGTCGCCGATAATTTGAGATCAAAAACAGACGAATTAATTAAGAGATTTAGCAATGAGTACCGTGAAGCTCCTAAAGATCTCACAGTAGAACTAATAAGAAAACCTGAATCGGAAGTTAAAATACTTGATATGAAACCAGAATTTGGTTGGACAGTTCCCATTGGCTCTAAATTTCAATCGGCATATCAAATCTTGGTAGCTTCAAATAAGGAAATAATTAACGCCAATAATGGAGATCTTTGGGATAGTGAGCGCATTTCCTCAACACAGTCTACAAATATTGAATATGGCGGAAAGCCTTTAGAAGCTGGCAAGACATATTATTGGAAAGTAAGAATTTGGGATGAGGAGAATAGATTGGTTGACTATTCCGAGGTGCAAAAATTTACAACTGGAAAAAGTGATAATTACATCATTTCAACCGAGAATAAATTTGTAGTTGACAAAGTCAAGCCTGTAAGCTTTGAAAATAGGGGCGATTTTTACTTTATTGATTTCGGGAAAGCGGCTTTTGCAACTATTGATTTCAATTATAAAGCAATAAAACCACATACCTTAACTGTTAGAATTGGTGAAGAATTAGAAGGCAATAATATCAATAGAAAACCTTTTGAAAAAAGTCATATTCGTTATCAAGAAATTAAGGTGGACGTAAAACCTTCAAAAACAAATTACCAACTTCAAATTGTTCCTGACAAGAGAAATACATTGCCTAATAAGGCCATACCATTGCCAGATGGATTCCCGGTTTTAATGCCATTTAGATATGCCGAAGTAGAGGGAGCACAAGTACCCGTGAAGGCAGATGATTTTGTCCAACTTAGGCATCATACCTATTGGGATGATGATGCCAGTAGTTTTGATAGCAGCAATGATATTTTAAATCAAGTTTGGGATTTATGTAAATATTCTATTAAAGCAACAACCTTCAATGGATTATATGTTGACGGTGATAGGGAACGTATTCCTTATGAGGCCGATGCATATTTGAATCAGTTAAGTCACTATACAACTGATAGGGAATATGCCATGGCTAGACGGACTATCGAATATTTTATGGAACATCCAACATGGCCTACCGAATGGCAACAACATGTGGCGCTATTATTACATGCCGATTATATGTATACAGGCAATACAGAACTCATTAAGCGTTATTATGAGCAACTGAAGCATAAAACACTCTATGAATTAGCAAATGAAGATGGTTTAATTACGTCAACTAAGGTAGATGAGGAATTCATGTATAAACTGGGTTTTAAGCCAGGGTATAATAAACCTCTAACCGATATTGTGGATTGGCCTTCGGCTGGCTGGGGCGGAGATCCCAATAATAAAGGCGAACGGGACGGTTTTGTCTTTATGCCTTATAGTACTGTAATAAATTCATTCTATTATGAGAATATGAAAATCATGGCCGAATTTGCCAAAATTTTGGGGCATACACAGGAAGTTTTGGATTTCGAATTGAGAGCAGCCAAGGCTAAAAAGGCTGTTAATGACAAAATGTTCGATAAAAAACGAGGTATTTATGTAGATGGTATTGGAACAGACCATGCGTCATTGCACGCTAATATGATGCCGTTAGCTTTTGGGTTGGTGCCAGAAGGACATATTGATACTGTTGTGGAATTTGTTAAATCAAGAGGTATGGCCTGTAGCGTTTATGGTTCGCAATTTTTAATGGATGGACTTTATAATGTGGGTGAAGAAGATTATGCATTGGAATTGCTTTCCAGTACAGCGGAAAGAAGCTGGTACAATATGATAAGAATAGGTTCTACAATTACGCTAGAAGCATGGGATTTGAAGTATAAAAATAATTTAGATTGGAATCACGCTTGGGGTGCAGTTCCTGCAAATGTGATTCCAAGAGGGTTATGGGGAATCAAACCGAAAACGCCTGGTTTTGGGATAGCTAGTATAAAACCTCAAATGAGTGATCTTAAATCCAGTGAAATTGTTGTTCCAACTGTGAGAGGTCAAATAAAAGGAAAATACACTTACAATGGAGCACGATTACAAACCTATGAAATTGAAGTTCCAGGAAATATGGTAGCTGAATTTTCATTGAACGATTTGGACGGAAAAGATTTAGTTCATAACGGAGAGAAGGTGCCTTCTGCTTTTGAAAGTATTAGATTGTCTCCAGGTAATCACACCATACAACTTAAAATAAATTCATTCTAAAATAGAACTCACTTATGATTCGAGGTTTTTCAATATTCTTATTGTTTGTAGTTTGTTTTTACTCTTGTGAAAAGCAAGCGGAAGTAAAAATTGAGGGTGAACTTAAAAAGTGGCATCGTATTACTTTAAATTTTGAAGGTCCGAACACTAGTGAGATGGATGAAAACAATCCATTTCTAAATTACCGATTGGATGTCACTTTTCAAGGTAATGGAAAAACCTACGTAATTCCTGGGTTTTATGCTGCCGATGGTAATGCTGCCGAAACTAGTAGTGATTCAGGAAATACTTGGCAGGTTCGATTTACTCCAGATGAAGTTGGGGAGTGGAAGTACAAAGCTTCTTTTAAAAAAGGTGATAATATTGCCGTTGCCAATGATGTTTCTGAGGGTGTAAGTGCTGATTTTATGGATGGTCAAACAGGCACCTTCAATATTTCTGAATCTGATAAAAGAGGAAATGATAATCGTGCCAAAGGGCGTTTGCAATATGTGGGCGAGTCGTATTTAAAGTTTGCTGAAACTAGCGATTATTTCATAAAGCTTGGCGTAGATGCACCAGAAAATTTATTGGCATATAATGATATTGATGTTTCTACAAACGCCTTAGGATTTCAAAAAGCATGGGAGCCCCATGCAAAAGATTTTAATGAAAGTGCGGCGCCTTACGTATGGCAGGGTAATAAAGGCAAGAATCTTTTGGGAGCCATAAACTACCTAGCTAGCGAAGAGTTAAATGTATTTTCATTTTTAACTTTTAATGTGGACGGTGATGATAGAAATATTTTTCCCCACATTTTAAAAGTTCCAGTTGAGGAATATGAAACATACGCAAGCGTTAAAAAGAATAAGGAGGCTTGGGAAACGATGTTTTATAAAACCAGATTTGATGTTTCCAAACTAGATCAATGGGAACGCATATTTGAGTATGCAGAAACAAAAGGAATGTTTCTTCACTTTAAAACGCATGAAACCGAAACCGATCATTTAATGGATAATGGAGTTTTTGGAACGGAGGGTAAACTGTATTATAGAGAATTAATAGCGAGATTTGGGCATCATTTATCCATGAACTGGAATTTGGGAGAAGAAAATAATCAGCCCATTTCAGAGGTTATAAAAGTAGCCAATTATGTTTCAAATTTAGATGCCTATAATAGCCATTTAGTAATTCATACCTTTCCAAATAAAGATGATAGGTATGCCGAATTAATTGGTGGTCAATCACCTCTTACCGGTGCGTCTCTTCAGTTAAGTCATCCAGAATTCATTGACGTGCACCCAAGAGTACTTAAGTGGCGAGAAAAATCGAATGCAACCGGAAAAAAATGGGCCCTTGCCGTTGATGAACCAGGAAAGGCGAATATTGCATTATTGCCAGACGATGAAGATCCAGAACACAATTTGGCAAGGGGTAGAGCTCTGTGGGGCGTATTGATGGCAGGTGGTTACGGTGTGGAGTGGTATTTTGGTTATGCAAGCCCTAATTCTGATTTAACCTGTCAAAATTTTAGAAGTAGAGATCTTTTTTGGGATCAAAATAGATATGCTTTACATTTTTTTAGTAAGTATATACCTTTTTGGGACATGGAACCAGCCGATGAACTTCTTATAGAAGGTAATAAAGATGCTTATTGTTTGGCTAAGCCTGATGAGGTCTATGCTGTATATTTACCCATGGATATGGAAACCATTGATGTGAATTTAGGGAATTCTGATATAACATACACTATTAAATGGTTTGACCCCAGAAATGGCGGTGATTTACAAGAAGGTTCCACAACTTCAGTTCAAGCTGGTGGTATTGTAAAATTAGGATCGCCGCCATCGGAACTTGAAAAAGATTGGGTTATTTTAATCCAAAGACAGCCATAGAATTTTATCCCAATTCTTTTATTTAATATGTTCAATTCCATCAAGTCAATAATATTTTTGTTAGTATCGCCCCTTCTATTTTTTTGTCAGGATAGAAAGAATGATAAAGAATTTCAACAATTAAATGATTGTGATAATTGGAAACTAGCGTTCTCATATTCAGGATCAGAAGATTGGAAAGATAATTGGTTTTTAGATGGTGAACTTGCCAATATTACTAACTCAGATGAGGGAATGTACTTTAAAGCTGGGCCAGAAGATAAAAATGATGCCCATCACGCCGTTCTTTGGACCAAAGAATCTTTTGAAGGAGATATAAAAATTGAATTTGATTATACTAAAACTGACAGTATGCAAAAGAATGTAACGATTCTTTACATTCAGGCTACTGGAACAGGAGAAGTACCATATGAAACCGATATAACTGAATGGAATGAAATAAGGAAAATTCCATCTATGAGAACGTATTTTAATAACATGAATACTTTACATATTAGTTATGCGGCATTCGACCCGACTGGAAAGGAATACGTAAGAGCTAGAAGATATCCAGTTACAAAAGAGGTAACATTTAAGGATATGATGCTAGCTCCTTCTTATGATAATTTGAAGGAATTATTTATTGAAAACATAAAATTTCATATAACAGTAATTAAAACAAAAGAGTTGCTATTCTTTAAAGTGGACTCAGAAAATAAAAGCCATATTTTCGAATGGGATTTAACACAAAAAGATCCGATTGTAGAAGGAAATATTGGTTTGAGACACATGTTTACAAGATCAGCTTTATATAAAGATTTCGAAATTTATGTGAAGCGGTAAATAAGCCTTAATTTAATGACCATTATATTTAGTTTGCTATGAAGAAGGCTATTCTGCTATTTTGTTTTGGTTTGTTATTGATTTCTTTTACCAATTACGATCAAAATCTGTTCGCCGAATTGGTTGAAGAAAAGCTTTTGGATTACACTTTAAATCATGCTCCTGAAAAAATTTATATCCATACAGATAAATCCTATTATTCACTTGACGAAAGCATATGGTATTCTGCCTATTTAGTTAATGGAATAACACACTCACAAAGTGATAAAAGTAACGTGTTGTATGTTGAAATAATAAATAGTAAAGATAGTATTTTAGATACAAAAAAGCTTCTTGTAAGTAGTCTTAGTGCTTCAGGAGATTTTAAAATTGGAAAAAATTGGAAGGCAGGAAATTATATGCTTAGGGCATATACCAACTATATGCGCAATGATGTTTCTGAGAATTTTTTCAGAAAGAAGATTCAAATAGTATCACCAGAGGTAGCAGGCTTAAACGAGGATTCCGCTGGATTCAATAAAACATCAGATAACAACTTCAATATAGTAAAACCCAATTTAAAATTATATCCTGAAGGAGGCTATTTAGTTGAGAATATTCGAAGCAAAATAGCAATTAAAATAGAAGATAAAATTTATCATGATACCATTTTATCAGGAAAAGTGATTGATAATGATAACAAAATTGTAACAGAATTTGAAAGTGGAAAATTTGGTTTGTCAATAATAAACTTCAAACCTGAGCCTAATAAAAATTACCATGCAATTCTTGATTTTAAAGGGATAGAGTTTAAATATCCTATACCTGATGCATTACCTATTGGTCATACTTTAAGTATTAACAACTCTGGTAATTTTATTATAATTTCTACCAAATCGACGGCTCTAACAGGTATAAACCAATGTTATTTGGTTGTGCATCAGCGAGGGAAGATGGTGTATAATAAATTATTTGAGGACAATAAGGATGAGTTTGTTGTTAAACTTCCCGTTGAAGAACTAAATGATGGCATTGTGCATATAACTCTTTTTGATTCTTCAGGAAATCCAGTATGTGAACGGTTAGTCTTTGTATCAAATCCTAAGAATAAAGTAAATATAGATGTCTTTAAAGATAAAACGGCTTTATCGAAAAAAGAAAAACTTTCAATAACCATCAATATAAAAGATAATTTGGGAAATAGTCTCCCCAGTAATTTATCAATGAGCATAAGGGATATAAGTTATATGCCCTATAATAAAAACGCTGAAAACATTAAATCCTATTTACTACTTAACTCTGAATTGGATGATATGATAATAAATGCAGGGTATTTTTTTGTTGATGAGTTTACACCTCAAAAACGCTATTTGTTAGATTTAGTAATGATGACAAATGGCTGGCGCAGATTTACCTGGCAAGAACTATTATATGAAAAAAGGAAAATTAAATTTGATATTGAAAAAGGTTTATTTATTTCAGGGAAAACACAACTTTTAAATAAGCCATATTCTCCAGCGGCTACAGTAACTCGTCTATCTTTTCTAAGAGATAATATAATCCAAAAGCCAGTTCAGAAAACGGATAAATACGGCCGGTTTGAATATGGGCCATTTGTATATTTTGATTCTGTTCAAATTTTATTGGAATCACGTTTAACCGACTTTAAATCAACTGAAGAAAAAGATCGTGACATTATGATCTTAATAGATAGGGATATAGGATCACCAGAGGTTAGTAAAAATATATCTAAGAAATATGAAGATCACAGCATGGCTCAATTAGAAAATCTCAGAAAAATGTCTGCTTATTTACAAAAGATAAAAGAAGAATATGATCCTAAAGTTCAGAGACTGGAGGAAATTACTATTACAGCTGAAAAAGAAGATGCCGTTTCAAAAAGACAAAAAGAAATGGATGACCGAACTAATTATGCTTTTCCGTCTAATCGTATAGATGTAGAGGCAGATTTTAACTCCAATGCATTTACAGTATTCGATTTGCTTTTAGGTGTTCCAGGTGTATCAGTTAGTGGTAATAGTATTTTTATAAGGGGCTCCAACGGTGAACCAAATATAGTATATGATGGGTTTCCTATAGATGTTGATTTTCTTGGCACAATAGATGCCTCTCAAATTTCGTTTATCGATGTTTTAAAAGATGCAAATGCCGCTTTTTTCTCTAATAGTGCTAACGGTGTTATTGCTATTTATTCCCGAATAGGGAGTTCTGCTTCAGGCGGTAAAGAAAAAAGAAAACCTGGTATAATAGATTTTACTTCTGAGGGATTTTATACTGCACGAGAATTTAATTCATCTAACAATATCTATTCTATTGAGGACCAAATGAAGGCTAATAATAGAACTACTCTGTATTGGAAACCAAATATTGAAATTACTGAAGAGGGTTTTAAAGATATATCTTTTTATACATCAAATTTATCAGGAGAGTATCTAATTGAAATAGAAGGAATTTCAAAAAATGGTTTACCAATATACCATGCTAGTTCATTTACCGTAGAGTAACCTTGATGCCAATTGTACGGCACATATTTTTAATATAAATTCTCTATAGAAAATTTATTTAATATGCTTAATAAAATTTGGATATACAAGCTATTAAAGGAAACAATCTCAAACAAGTTTATTAAAAAAATTTTGATTTATTTGTTGTTTAGATAACAACGTCTCTTCATACTCTTTTTACCATACAGTACAGGACACTTTTATTTAAAACTTAATATAATTTTATATTCTTTAATTTTTTAAATAAATATAAAAATGAAGGTATTTAAAGCATCTTTATTACATTTTGTCTTTTTTTTCACCGTTACCGGCATAGTTTTAATCTCATGTTCAAATGGGTCTTCAGATAATTCTCAGCCTGAAATGATTGAAGAAGAGGAAGAAGAAGTGTCGCCTACAAATGGATGTGCTACGGGTGTCTTATATATTGAGAAAGACGGGCTTGTCAGAGTAGACATAGAAAACCCTAGTCAGATTGCAAATGATTGGTCTACAGCATCCGCACTATCAGGTTTTGAGGGTTCCAATTATCTTATTTGGACTGGAAATGATAGTTTTAATATACCAGGTAAAGGGACTATGAGGTTCACGATTAAAATTAATTCACCTGGAACCTATCAGTTTGTTTGGAGTTCGAGAATTGGAACTGGTACAAGTACTACTGAGCATAATGATTCTTGGTTAAGAATTAAAGGCGATGATTTTTATGGTGAAAAAGCTGGCACAGGAGCTCGCGTATATCCAAAGGGTTCTGGTAAGACACCCAATCCAGAAGGATCTAGCGCCGATGGTTGGTTAAAAGTATATATGAATAAAGTTGGGGAATGGTTTTGGAGATCATCAACCAATGACAATGATCCCCATAATATATATGCGGTTTTTAATAATGCTGGAAGTTACGATATTGAAATATCTGGTAGATCCAAGTCACATGCAATCGATCAATTTGTATTATTTAAAACAGATAAAACTTTGGATCAGGCTAAAGTTGCTGTTTTTAGCGAAATAACTTGTAAATAGTAATTAAATAAAATTATGATTTATAAAGTTTTAAGTATAATTTTGTTAGGGTTGCATACTTTTGTATATGCTCAAAATCCAATAGTACCCAATGTTGGATTAAACGATCCTCACATACATATATTTAATGATACAGCTTACGTTTACGCATCACATGATAAGTCTATAAATAACGATAAATTTATTATGGAAGATTGGTGGGTATGGTCATCTCCCGATCTGGTAAATTGGAAAGAAAGATCTAGACTCAACCCAGCCGACACTTACATTGGCCAGAACTTCCAAAGGTGTTGGGCTACGGACGTATGTTTTAAAGACGGCAAATATTATTGGTATTTTTCCGAGGGTAATGAGCGAACAGGTGTAGTAGTAGGTAATTCTCCTACTGGGCCTTGGAGAGATCCTTTAAAGAAGCCCTTATTAAATTCCAATTTAACACCAACGCATGAATATGATATTTCAATTTTCGAAGAGAATGGCGATCATTATATCATTTTTGGCGTTTGGGATTATTATATTGCAAGATTGAATGAAGATATGATTAGCCTTGCCGAAAAGCCAAAAAGAATTGAAATAAGAAGCCCTAGAGGACCCTATAATAGAGCCGGCACGAATGCTGAGATGCCGACAGATGATAAACCCTTTATGCACTATTACAATGGCAAATATTACCTCTCGTGGGGATGCTTCTATGCCATGTCTGATAATTTATATGGTCCCTACAATTACATTGATTCAGTAATTAAAGAATATAGTTTTGCCAAAGGTTATAGCGAACCGACATGGCCAAACGGATTTTTGCAAGGACGACACGGTTCTTATTTTGAATGGCACAATCAATGGTATTTCGCATATTGTGATATAAGTCAAACCGGCAATCGCTATTTTAGAGATACATTTATAAGTTATGTTCATTATCGCGATAACGGTGAGATTGAAGTTATTAGGGTTGATGGCACTGGTGTAGGGCAATATAATGCAGATAATGGCTATATTGAGGCAGAAGATTATTATTTAGCTGAAAATGTTGATAAAATAGAAAATCCCATAGGTGGCTTTTCTGTGCAGGCTTCGAATGAGGGAGGATTTTTAGTGTATCCGAACATTCAAAATTTAAAATCGAAGAGCTCAATAGAATTTGAATTTGTATCCAATACAAAGACAGAAATCGAGCTGAGAGAAAATTCTAAAGATGGTCGTTTAATAAGAACCTGTCAGTTCACTGGAAATAAAACGAAAGCATTCAGAAAAGAAGCTTTTCCTATAGAGAATATTGAGAATGGCCTAAAACTTTGTATAGTATTTAAAAATAACTCATTCAACGACTTAAAAATTAATAGATTTCAATTCAAATAATTTAAACTACATATTAAAACTATAATGAAAATCAAAACAATAGTAGCCTGTTTAATCTTATCTCTAATGATGGGGTGCTCTTCCACAGCTCAATCAGCTAAAAGTAAAAATGACTCCGATGACAAATATAGAGATAGCACATTATCCATAGAAGAACGTGTTGAAGCACTTTTGCCTTTACTTTCATTGGAAGAGAAAGTTGCTCAAATGAGGATTTTTCATGCTAATATTGGAGTTGAGTCTGACGAAAATGGAAAGTTGAAACTTTCAGACGTGGTTGTAGAGAAATTAAAATTAGGCATAGCGGGAATCAAAAATCCCGGTGAACATATTGATGCAGTCGCCGCAGCAAAATTGAATAATGAATTACAAAAATATATTATCGAGAGCAATAGATGGGGAATACCCGCATTGTTTGTCACAGAGTCATATAATGGAGTAGATGCCGAAGGGTGTACAGTATTTGGACGCCCAATTACTTCTGCCGCATCATTTAACCCTAAATTGGTAAATCGAATTTGGGATGTTGTTGGAAGGGAAGCTCGTCTAAGGGGTATGCATATGTGTCACTCGCCGGAAGCAGATATAGTTAGAGATCCTCGATTTGGTAGAATGAGTGAGGCCTTTGGAGAAGACACCTATTTAACAACTCAAATGGTAACGAATGCAATTAAAGGGGTTCAAGGTAATTACGAAGGCCTTGGTAACGGGACCCATATCGGAGCAGTTGCCAAACATTTCGCTGGATATGGTCAGGTTTTGGGTGGTTCAAATTTTGCAGCCATTGAAATTTCGCCGCGTACCTTGATAGATGAAATATATCCACCATTTGAAGCTGCTGTTAAAGAAGCAAGAACGTTGGGGATCATGGCCTCTCACGGAGATTTAAACGGAATTGCCAGTCATGGCAATCCAGAACTTCTTACGGGTGTATTACGTGATCAGTGGGGCTTTGATGGTTATGTAGTATCTGATTCTAATGATATTGCTCGCTTATACTATTTTATGAATGTGGCTGAATCACCAGAAGCTGCAGCTCAAATGGGGTTGGAAGCGGGAATTGATATCGACCTTTACGCCGAAGACTCCTATGCTTATTTGCCCAAAATGGTTAAAGAAAATCCAGATCTGGAAAAATTGATTGACAGATCAGTCAGAAGGGTTTTGAGAACTAAATTTATCCTAGGTTTGTTTGATAATCCATTTATAGACATCGAAGAGGTTAAGAAAGGAGTACGATCAGAATCTTCCTTGGATTTGGCTAAAGAGGCAGATTTAGAATCGATTATTCTTTTAAAGAATAAAAATAATGTGTTGCCTTTGAACAATACTAAAACCACCAAAATCGCCCTTCTAGGTCCTCTTGTAAAGGATAACACAAAAGAAATGTTTGAATCAATATCCAACTCCAATATTAACTTTATAGCAGAGAAAGGATTTGATCTAACCGATGGTAATAGTGGCGTTCCAAAATTGTTGGATAGGGATGCAAAATCCATTGATAATTTAGTGAACATTGCTAAAAATTCTGATGTCATTATCCTTTTCTTGGGTGGCGATGAATTTACTTCGAAAGAGGCTTATTTTAACAAGGCCTTAGGAGATCGTGCTACGATAGAGCCTGTTGGCCCGCAAGACGAATTGATTGAAAAAATAAATAATTTGGGAAAACCAATAATTGTTGTTTTAAAACATAGAAGAACCTTAGCTATTAATACAATAGCGGAAAAGGCCGATGCTATTTTGGACACTTGGGACCTAAGTGAATTTGGAGATCAATCCACAGCGCGTATAATATTTGGAGAAGTTTCACCGTCAGGTAAATTACCGGTAACAGTTCCACGATCTATTGGTCAGTTACCTTATCATTATAGTATGAAAGAAATCAATTATAAAAAAGGCTATTTGTTTTTGGAAGACGGTCCGATTTTTCCTTTTGGTCATGGTTTAAGTTATAGTGAATTCAAATATTCTGATATTAAAATTTCTAAAATGGAGCTTACCCCAGATTCTACTCTTGAGGTAAGTGCCAATGTCCAAAACGTTGGCAATTTTATGGCAAAAGAAGCTGTTCAGATGTACATAAAAGATGAGATTGGTACTGTAACTCGACCAGATATGGAGCTCAAAGGCATCGAGAAAATTGAGTTGAGACCGGGAGAAAGTAAAATTGTTACCTTTAAAATTACCCCAGAAATGTTAGAATTTACAGGCTTAAATATGAAAAAAATATTGGAATCTGGAGATTACACCGTTAAAATTGGAACGAGCTCATCAGAAAACATAGAAACAACTTTTAAACTTAAAACTAAATAAAATGAACAGAACTATATTAATTATAGCGGCAGTGACTACCTTTTTTAACTGTTCGGTTACACAGCAAGTAGTGGCACAAAATGAATTAAATAATTCAGAAATCAAAACCGCCATGAGAAAAGCTTTGGAGTGGCAAGAAGCTCATCCCATTATGGCCATAGCTCCAACAGACTGGACGAATGGAGCCTATTATGTAGGTGTTGCAAGAGCACATCAATCCACTAAGGATATGATTTATATGGCAGCATTAAAAAATCAAGGTTACTGGAATAATTGGCAAACATTTGATCGTTTATACCATGCTGATGATGTGGCGATTTCATACAGTTATCTTTATATTGATATGAATGGTGGAAGACGCAATTTTGTAGATTTAGAACCAACAAAGAAATTTTTGGACGCACACTTATATGAAGATGATGCATGGAAGGCTGGAACTGATAAGAGCGAAATGGGCAAAACTATTTTATGGTGGTGGTGCGATGCTTTATTTATGGCTCCTCCTGTGTTAAACCTATATGCAAAACATAAGAATCAACCTAAGTATCTAGATGATATGCATAAATTCTATATGCAGACTTACAATCAATTGTACGATAAAGATGAGCAATTATTTGCTAGGGATATGCGTTTTGTTTGGCAAGGAAATGATACTGATAATAAGGAACCAAATGGAAAAAAAATATTTTGGTCTAGAGGAAATGGATGGGTAATTGCTGGTCTAGCATTACTATTGGACGATATGCCTAAAGATTATGAGCACCGACAATTTTATGTAGAGTTATTTAAGGAGATGTCAGACAAAATGTTGGAAATTCAACCTGAAGATGGGCTTTGGAGAACAAGCTTATTAAGTCCTGAATCTTATGATCACGGCGAAGTGAGTGGTAGCGGATTTCATACATTCGCTCTAGCGTGGGGAATAAATAATGGGCTTGTTGACAAAAAAAACACGAAAGATGTGATCAAAGCATGGAATGCTCTTAAAGCTTGCCAACATGAAGATGGTCGAGTTGGTTGGGTTCAAAATATTGGTGCTAGCCCAGAACCAGCTTCTGAAGATTCCTGGCAAAACTTTGGAACAGGAGCATTTTTATTGGCAGGTAGTGAAGTCCTAAAATTATCCTCAAAATAAAGATTGTCAAAAAATATTGATTTTTAAAGAATAAGAAACCTAATCTGTTCGTCACAGATTGGTTTTTTTTTTTGTTTTTAATCGGCCATCAGGACAATACAGGATAGTTTATTCATTGTGCTACATTAATTTACTGGATTAAGTATAAAGTAATCATGAGATATCGTAATCATTATATTTTTATTATCACCCTTTTAATATTTTCTCTTGTTAGCTGTCATTCAATAGAAAATTCCAATAAAACCCAAACCGAGAGTATAACTCAAAACCTTGATGAGTTATCAGCAGGATTTGTAAATCCAGATACCAAATACCGACCTGAAACTTGGTTTCACCTTATTGGTAATAATATTTCTAAAGATGGACTTACTGCAGATTTGGAGGCAATTGAAAGTGCTGGTTTACAAGGAATACACCTTTTCAATAAGTCAGGTGGACCTTATCCCGATGTCGAACCTATAAAAATTTTATCGCCAGAATGGGAAGATATGATACGTCATGCTGCGGATGAGTGCCAGCGATTAGGTTTAAAATTCACAATGCAAAATTGTCCAGGTTGGTCAATGACAGGTGGGCCATGGGTACCAGTTGAAGAAGCACAACGTGAAGTTGTTGAAACCACTTATAGAGTAAACGGTGGAACTGATTTTATTGGCTATCTTGAATTAGACTCACTTTATAAGACTGTTGACTACGATTATAAAGATATACGATTAATTGCTTTTCCAACGCCAGAGGGCGATGATCAAGAGGCTTATAATCCAGTTAGAATAGAAACTAATAATCAATTGGTGCCATGGAAAGAAATTTTTGATCCTTCATCAAAAGTGATTGTTGAAGAAAGATCTACAAAATTGGATATGCCTCTAGATAAATATCGCAAGGACGGTATTGCAAAAGTAAATGAAGAAGATTCTTGGGTGGGTTTAACCTTTGACAAACCGATAACTTTACGGTCCATTGTTTTACCTGCCATGCGGCATATCATTCTGGATCAGCAATATCCGCGTGTTGATGTACGAATTAAGGTTCAAGCCTTAGTGAATAACGAATTATCAGATATTATCACTTTAAAAATTCCTGACATCAATTGGAGTGATAGGCAAATTGTTCAAACTTTAGCAATACCAGCAACTACATCAAAAGAATTTAAATTCACTTTTGAAGGTGAGCATTCACTGGCGCCAGAATCAATCCGTTTGTATTCCAAGCCACGACTTCATAATCATGAAGCCAAATCAGCAAAGGCCATGAGGATTCTTGAAAAGGATGTGCAATTTGATTATTCAGAAAATACTATTATTGATTCCAGTGAGATAATAAATCTTTCAGATATGATGACTACCGATGGGAAACTGACCTGGAAGGCACCAGAAGGGGATTGGACGGTCGTGCGATTTGGACATATTAACATGCGTCGAACCAACAAGCCTGCGGTTCCTGAAGCTACTGGTTGGGAGGCTAGTAAATTAGATAAGGAAGCCATTGAAAATCATTTAAGAAATGGTATGATTGGAAATTTAATTAAAGATGGTGGGCCAATAGGTGATGGTAAATTGCATGGGTTGTTAATTGATAGTTGGGAGAGTTTTATTCCAACATGGACCATGAAATCTGAAGATCTTTTTAAAGAGTTCGAAACACGAAGAGGGTATAGTATGGAGCCGTATATGCCGGCTACAATGGGATATATTGTAAATAGCTTAGAATCAACCACAAAATTTTTAAGAGATTTGAGACATACAATGGATGGTGTATATATTGATAATTTCTTTAATCATTTTGCCACCGTGGCTCATGAAATGGGTGCCAAAGTATATACAGAGGGAGCTGGCGGCGAGGTTTTACCAATTGATCCGATGCGATACTATGGTGTTAGTGATATTCCTATGACCGAGTTTTGGTATCCAAAAGCACCATCAAACCAAAATGAATATGCAAAGCCAATTTATTCTGCCGCTTCTGCCATGCATTTATATGATAAACCCGTTTTGGCCGCAGAGGCTTGTACGCAACTTGGTGTAAAATGGAATGAACATCCTTTTTCCGTAAAATATTTAATTGATTACAATTTCACAAAAGGTGTTAATCACTTGGTGTTTCACACCTTTTCACACACGCCACAAAAAAATGTTTATCCTGGTTCTACTTTCGGAGGACATATTGGTTTTCCTTTAGTGAGAAATCAAACCTGGTGGAAATACATGAAAGACTGGACCGATTACTTGGCGAGAAATCAATATGTTCTTCAACAAGGGGAGTTTGTTGCCGATGTACTGTGGTATATTGGAGACCACTTCGAACGCCCGCCTTATGATTTGGATGACTTTCCTGATGGCTATCGATTTGATTACTTAAACGCTGAAATTTTACATGAGAAATTAAGTGTTGAAAATGGAAAAATCCATGTTGACCACGGGGGAGATTATCGTATAATTATGTTAAAAGATTCGAAAAACATGCTGCTTTCTACAGTGGAAAAATTGAAGGAACTGGTTTCAGCCGGTGCTGTAATCTTGGGAGATAAACCTATCACTTCTCCCAGCTTGATGGATGAAGAGTCGGATATAGAGGAATTGAAACGCATCGCCGACGAGTTGTGGGGTTCATCAGAGAGCGGAGTTAAGACAGTTGGTAAGGGAAAAATATATTGGGGAAAATCGTTAGAGTCTGTGTTACAAGCTGAAAGTATTGCCAAAGATGTCATTGTGCCAGAAGAACTTGATGTTAATTGGATTCACAGAAAAACTACTAATGCTGACATCTATTTTGTTGCTTCTAAGATGGACAAACCTATTGACGTGGCCTTAAGTTTCAATTTAGATAGTGTGTATCCACAAATATGGGATGCTGTCACCGGAGAAACACGAGATGCCAAAATTTGGAATATCGAAAATAGTAGAACAAATGTGACCCTATCATTACCTTCAAGTGGTAGTTCAATAGTAGTCTTTCCTAAAGGCGATAAAAAACCTTATGGTTCTAAAATAAGTTTGGAGAATGAGGTGATATTAGACTCCCAGACAGGTTGGTTTAAAATTCATGAGGAGAAAGAGTCATCCATAATTGCTTGGAAAGGGGACACTTTTGTAACATCCAAAACTGGTAAATATAAAATTCACCAAAACCCAGGCGTTGAATTATTAAATGTCTCTGTTGCAGAGAAAGAATTGCAGAGCGATTGGAAGATTAGTTTTGAAGCTGGCTGGAATACACCTGCGACTATTCAAATTGATGAATTAAAATCTTTAGCAGAACACAAAAATACCGCGGTACAGCATTATTCAGGTACGACAACCTATTCAAAATCTTTTAATTTGGCTGAAGAAGGAAAGCTTGTTTCTATAGATCTAGGAAAAGTTGCAAACATTGCAGAAGTATGGTGTAATGGAAAAAAGGTTGGTGTTAAGTGGGCTCCTCCATTTTCTTTTGATTTGACTGATGTAATAAAGGTAGGAGAGAATAGCCTTGAAATTAAAGTAACCAATACCTGGCGAAATCAATTAATATTTGACAATACACGAACAAAGGAGCAAAAGAAAACATGGACTAGCAATCCACCAAAAAAAGATGAAACCGAGCTTGAAGCTTCAGGATTAATTGGACCTGTTGTTATAAGAACACAAATTAAATCTTCTTTATAATGAAAAGACGCCGTTTTATTCAATCGTCAGCGTTCGTGGGAGTGGGACTTACACTGCCTTTTTCTTCATTAGTAAATGCCTGTAATGTTGAAGAACATTCCTTGGAATTTAAAAATCTTATTTCAGGATTGTTACGGGATTGGTGTGATGGGATGATAAAAGTGCAAATAATAAACCCTGCCAATTTGGAAGAACACGGGGCACTCGGCTGTCCATCATGTTCCCATATTCATGGACGTTGTATGGACGCAGTATACCCATTTTTATATATGGCAGATGTTTCAGGGAACGATAAATATCTTGAAGCCGCCATACTGGTGATGCTTTGGGCAGAAAACAATGTATCTCAGGAAGATGGTAGTTGGACGGTAGTTCCAGATCCGAAGACTTGGAAGGGGATTACAATTTTTGGAGCTATCGCTTTGGCTGAGGCATTACATTACCACAGTCATATATTAGATAACGATACTCGAATAAGTTGGACCAAGCGATTGGGAAAGGCTGGTGATTACATTTATGATACATTCACAATAGATTTTACAAACATTAATTATGGCGGGACTGCCGTGTATGGTCTAAATCTCATAGGTGAAGTTCTTAAACGAGACGATTTTAAACAAAAAAGCAAAAACCTCGCCAAGGACGTCCTTCCTTACTTTACAGAAAACGATAATTTATTATTTGGCGAATGTAAACCTGAAGTTTCAAAACTAAGTGAAAAAGGTTTACATGGAGTAGATTTAGGTTACAACGTTGAAGAAACCTTAAATAGCTTAGTAATGTATGCGATTAAGGAAAATGATGAAGCACTACTTCAAACACTGAAAAAATCCTTGAATAGTCATTTGGAATTCATGTTACCAGATGGTGCTTGGGATAATAGTTGGGGCAACCGAATGTATAAATGGAGTTATTGGGGAAGTCGTACCTGCGACGGTAGTCAACCTGCGTTTGCCATGATGGCCCACATCAATCCTGCTTTTGGAACGGCTGCTGTTAAAAATACCGAATTATTGAAACATTGTACAGCCGATGGATTAATTCACGGTGGCCCACATTACATAACCGCTGGAATTCCACCTTGTGTACATCATACCTTTACTCATGCCAAACCTTTAGCTGCTTTACTAGATCATTGGGATCATCTACCTAAAATCAATAAAGAGACAAATTTACCTAGGGTAATGGCAGATGGTATTACTCATTTTAAAGATCTGGACGTATCTCTTTTTGCTAGAGGAGATTGGCGTGGAACTATAAGTGCGTATGACGCAGAATATCATTATAAATATGATTTCCGCCAAGCTTCGGGTGGTGCTTTAGGCGTTTTATATCACAACAAGGTTGGTTTGTTGTGCGCAGCTAGTATGGCCGAATATCATATGGTGGAGGAATACAACCAACAGCCACAACCAGGTAAAGACATTTGTTTAACACCTAGAATTGAGGTTTTTAAAGATGGAATATGGTATACAAACTTATACGATTTACCAGCTACAGTGACTTCGAAAGATGAAAATGGGACCATTGATTTATTAGCCAATGTCAAACTTAAAAATGTTGATAGAGAGGAAGTTCAGGACACAGCTATGGCGTTTAATATTTCTTACAAATGTTCAGCTGATATGATGGAGATTCACGCAAATACAAATCAGCCAATCATAAACCCTACGACATTTGTATTGCCTATAGTTTCATCGTCTAGTGAAACAGTAAATAGACTTAATGCTAAAGAAATTACAATTCAAAAACCAGAAGGTATGGTACATATTAAATCAAATATGCCTTTAAAGGTTAAAGAAATTTCTGGAAAGAGAACTTTCAATATGGTTCCGGGAGTAGAGGCATTACCTATTGAAGTGTTTTTTGAGGACAATAACCATTTACACATTTCCATAACAGTAATTTAATTACTTAAAGGAGTGAAAACACACCACAATACATATTA
>TARA_R110002033_G_scaffold1117_21_pt1 | contig 27436 bp, 27 predicted proteins | sample TARA_R110002033 | Tara Oceans TARA_R110002033 (sample SAMEA4397051) | marine metagenome | biome: Polar Biome; feature: [SRF] surface water layer (ENVO:00010504); material: water (ENVO:00002006), including particulate matter (ENVO:01000060) such as... | depth 5 m
TGTTCTTCATACTTGGCATCAATATATTCTAAATAACTATATTCATGTAAATAGAATGAACTTCCTTGGTAATTAAGATTATTCATTTCTAAATTAGGATATCTATTTAAAATTTCCTCAGGTAATTCGTAATTATAACCGTAATAATATTTTCCTTGGTTTAAATTCCAGTTAACTTCTACATAGTCTACATCTTTAGTTCCTACGGTAGATTGGAAGTGGTGACTTTGTCTGTTGAAACTATTAGATGAAGGTCCATTATATTGAAAATTATTTATAGCATTATTAGTTACATCTACATTCCAATAGTCAATATCCGCTAATTGAAATCCAACGGGTCTATCACCATATTTTAAATATAGATAATCGAAATTACCATTTGTGTAATTTAAAGTAGTTATATATTTATCGAGAGTATTTAAATATCCTAAATTGATATTGTTTGAGGTTATTTTGTCATTATCAAAGGGTAACATTAAGTTTAAAAGATAACCATCTCCTTCATTGTAAGCTTGATTTTCTTCAAAACCAACAATATTACAGAAGTATTCGCCCCCATCAGGTAAGTATAACGGTACAATTTCGTCATAACTTTGTAATTCTGAACTATTAAAAGTTATAGTTTCACCATCGGTTAGGTCATCCAAAAATTTATATTTTGCATCTCCATTAGTATCATAAATAGAAAATAAATAACGATTCTCTTGATAAAGAGGAATGTTCTCAAATTCGATATTTGTAACCTGATTTACTTTAGTTTCACTAGAACCGCCTGATAAAGTAGATCCATATTTATTTGATAAAGTATAGGAAGCTGGAGAATTCAAATTGTTAGCATTAATTTTTAGTGCACCTATAGCATTTCCCCTTGATGTAAAATTTACTGGAGTTCCAGATACTAAATTCCATATAGAACCGTCACTTACAGAAGAAAATGTTGAAATACTTATATATGTATTTCCTTCATAATTTCGAACATTAATTAAACTGATATTATTATCATGAATAGCGGTTGTCATAGGTTTTTCAAAATGTACAGAAGCTCCATTGTCTATTTGGATATAGTCTAAAACATCACCGTTATTGGCATCATTTACAACTAACCAAGATTCGCTATTTTCAGAATAATAATTATTATCTACGTTTAAAGTAAAATAAATTTCATTTTCAATAGGTTCTTCTTCCGTAGGATTTTCTGATTCCGGTTCTGACACAACAGGTTCTGATGAATCTGAGGAACAAGAAATGACAACAAATATTATTGGAATTAATACTAGAATAATTTTTTTCATAATAACCAAACGGAACTATTATAAATATATTGGTCTGCTATAAATCTCAACTGAATTTAGCCATTTTTGGAATATAATATTAGCTTATTTTCCACTAAAACACCAAACAATGACCGCTACCAAGTTTATGGGGAAATGGATAGAGGAAAAGAATAGGGGGTAATAATTTTATGGAAAATTATAATTTGAGGGTAGTGGCTAATATTAAGTTATTTTAATAACAATATCTAAATAATGATGTCGTTTGAAGTAATATCTTTTAAAAAATTGATATTACATGAAAAATCTATTTAGAACAATCTTGATCATTTTAATCATTTTACCAATGAGTTGTGGTAAAGAAGAAGATTCTAGTGATTCAGAAATTTTGAAAAGTGATGAAAAGTCTATAATCAGTTTTAGTTTTGAAAAAGCAAATAATAGTGTACTAGATAGCAGCCTGTTTGCTGTTGTGAATGAAAATGAAGGAACTATAACAATAAATGCACCCAACGGATTGGACGTTTCTGAGCTTGTGCCAACGATTGAAATTTCAGAATTTGCCTCAATTAACCCAACTGGTGTGCAAAATTTTAATTCTGATGTTACTTATACAGTAACGGCTGAAGATAGTACTACAAAAGATTATATAGCCAAATTTTTGTATGAAGAAATTACCATTGATTCTATGGAACCAACCAATGGACCAAAAAATACTATTGTAACATTTACGGGTGATAACTTTGGAACAAATATTGAAAATATACAAGTCTTTTTTGATGATATTGAAGCTGAAGTACAGCAAGTTAATCAGACCTCTATTACAACTGTATTACCACCAAAGGCATATTCTGGAATAGTCAAAATTATAATTGGTGAACAAGAATTTGATGGTTTCGTTTTTGATTATGAAATTTCTGATGTAAACGTCAGTATCATTACTGGCAGTATTGATAGTGGCTTTGTTAATGGAAGCGCTAGTATTGCCCAGTTTTCAAGACCTAATGATATTACCGTAGGTGTAGATGGTAATCTATATGTATCGGACACAGGAAATAATAGTGTCAGAAAAGTAACTTATGAATTTATAGATAATTTATTAGCAGGCATTTCAGTTACTACACTAGCAGGCAACGGCAATTACGGATTTGCCAACGGCTCTGGACAAGATGCTCAGTTTGATGCGCCAGTGGGGATAACATCAGATAGTAACGGAAATATTTATGTAGCAGATTTATTTAATAACAGTATTAGAGCTATAACGCCTTCTGGAGAAGTAACTACATTACTTGATTTAAACAGCTCAGAACTTATTCCCGTTTTAGGTCAAAATTTCTCTTTTAACCCAGATGGTTTAGCAATAGATGATGAAGATAATTTATATATAACTGAACGTTCAAGTCACAGTATTTTAAAGGTTGCTTTTTCAGGTGAAATTAGTAGGATTGCCGGAGATGGTACTTCAGGATATGTAGATGGTAATGGAACATCTGCAAAGTTTTCTTACCCGAAGGATATTGCTGTAGATTCTAATGGAAATCTTTATGTTACCGATAACGGTAATAATGTTATTCGTAAAATAAGTACTTCTGGGGATGTAAGCACATTTGCTGGTAGCACAGTTTCTGGTTTTTCAAACGGATCTGGAGCAATTGCAAGCTTTAATTATCCTCAAGGGATAACTATTGATTCCCAAGACAACCTTTATGTAGTTGATGTAGGAAATCATAGTATTAGAAAAATTGATATGTTAGGATCTGTAACAACTTTGGCGGGCAATGGTATTTCCGGATTTACTTCGGGGATAGGTAGCCAGGCCATGTTTAATCAACCTAGAGGTATATCTATAGATACTAACGGGAATTTATATGTTACTGATAGTGGTAATAATAGCATTAGACTTATTACACAAGAATAGAAAGAGAATAATTTTATACCAGTATATAGGCAAGCATCTAGATATATCTAATTGCTTGCCTTTTAAGATATTTATTTACATCAACCAGTGCCAAAAAGTTTTAGGTAAATGGATAGAAGAAAAGAATAGGAGGCAGTTGGTGAGTTTCGTTATCGCCTGAGCTAAACGTAGTGCGGTTTTAGAGAAGCGATTCCCTTGGCGCCACACCCCGAAGCTAAAGCTTATTGTTTAGTTTTATTTTTTTTATCCAAAGCTAAATCTGTAAGATTTAGCGACATTATAAATATACACAGACCTTTCGGTTTAGCCCTAAAATCCGCATTACGTTTAGGTTTTGTTGTAGGTTGTTATTCTTTATCCAATTCCAAATAATAAAGTTTTGCCGCTTCTTGAATTTCATCATCTAAGCTATCATCTAGAGCATATGAGTATAATACCCATTCGTCATTTGGTTTATAAAACTTAAAAATAAATCGAATTGGTTGCCTATCATATTTTATAAGATAAGAGTATAATTCGAAGCTTTCAGCGAATTTTTTTGTTGTAATAATTTCATATCCATGGTATTCACCCATGTAACTTTCCGTAAACCCATTTACAGTTCCAATAACTTTATCGATATCATCTTTAATTCTTTCAGTCCATTTATTAGTTGCGTATAATTCCTTTACAGCTTTACCTGCATCTTTTTCATAAGTTGCGAAAAAGGTGTCAATCAAATCCTGTGGAGTTGATTGAGCAAATACACTTCCAGATATTGAAATCATTAATACAATTAATAGTTTTCTCATAATGTTTAAAATGTTATAAAAGGGTTATTTATAATTACCTACAACGAGGAGCTAAGAGGAGTTTCAATTCCTTTTAGCGGATGATAACGAAGTTCGCTTTTTGTAAAATTGTGCGCAAACACTTACAACCAGACTTGTAAGAAGTTATTAACGAATGAGTTAATACAAATTAGATAGCATTCTGTTCTTTCCAGTCTTTTTTTAAATACGCAAGCGCATCTTCTAAAGCCTTTTTAGAAGATTTAGGGTTAAAGCCTAATTCTTCTCTAGAGTTGCGAATATCATAGTCTTGTTTTAAACCATAAAACATATCTAGGTAATGTCGCTGCAATAAAGGTTCTTTACCGGTAAGCTTACTGCTAAATTCCATTAACCCAGCTACACCATACAAAAGCCATTTTGGTACTTTTTTAGGCATATTTAACTTTAGTTCTGGGTATAGATCCGCTGCGATTTTTACACTCTCTTGTAAGGTAGTATGTGCTTCATTCGCTAAAATATAGCGCTCGCCATCTCTGCCTTTTGTCATGGCATTATACATACCTAATGCAACATCTTTTACATCTACCCAATTTAAGGTTACACTAGTATCTACAGGTATTTCCCCATTTAATACTTGTAGTACCAAATTGTTAGAATAACTGAGTTTAAAGGCTATAGCACCAACCATTGCTGATGGTAAAACCAGTACCGTTCTAATACCGTATTTTTCACCTAACGCTATGGCTAGTTTATCGGAATCATTCTTAGAATTAAAATACCAGTTTCTTCGATCTTTATTATAGCCATTAGCTACATTAGCGGGTAGTTTGGTGAAATCTAAACTGGCTACAGAACTTACGTATACAATATTTTGTACGCCACATTCTTTAGCGACATCAAAAACGTTTTGCGTTCCTTGTAGGTTGTTATCATAAATTTCAGTTTTAGGGTCTTTTGCCCACATACTAAAATTAGCCGCTACTGCGTATACATTGGTGACCCCTTCAAATGCCTTTCTTAAAGAGGCTTTATCAGTTATATCTGCCTGTACAATCTCACAGTCCAATCCTTTAAAAGGTGCGGTATTATTCGTATTTCTAACGGTTGTTCTAACCTTTTGATTATTGGCAAGTAATAATCGTATTAAGTTGTTTCCTAAATGTCCGGTACCGCCTGTTACTAATGATATCTCTTTGCTCATACTATTTTTGAATTTTGCTTAGGCAAATTTCCGTGACTTTTAATTGGTAAGAAATAACATTTGTTAGAAAGCGATTTGTTTTCTAATACGACTTAGCGATTGCGGTTCCATTCCTAAAAAGGAAGCGATATTATCTATAGATACGTTTAAAGCCAAAGTTGGGTACTGATTTACAAATTTTTGATACCGTTCTTTTGCGGTTAAAATCTGAAAGTCTTTAACACGTTCTAGTTTACAATTTAAATGCTCATTGGTGACTTCCTTCACAAATATTGCCCAGAAACTGGTCTCTCTTTGTAACAGATCAAAGTCCGGCTTTGCTATTTTTACTAGGGTGGCTGCGGTTACAGTTTCGTAATAATCCATTGACGGAGTCTCTGACATAAAACTATCTAGCGATGTAAAGAAATCCTGCTCTGCTACGAGATGCTGAACAACTATTTTTCCGTCAATATTCTGATATCCCTTTACAATACCGGTATCTAAGAAATAAATATACCGTTCTACTTTTCCTGCTTCTAAGAGAATGGTTTGCGCAGGAACTTCTTCCGACACGGAATACTTTTTGATCAGATCAATATCCGTTTGCGAAATGGTTGCTCTTGACCGTATGTAGTTAATTAGATTTTCCATTGTTGAAAACGAAATTCGTTTTTTACATATCTCAAAGCAAACACATACAGCCGTACTTCTAATTAGTTATTAACGATGAAACTAATAGTGACTTATTGCTACAAAATAAATGGTCTGAGAAATTTTTTGGGTGAATTGCTTATTACTTTTTAAAATGATTTTTAACCAAATCCATTAAATCTTCTCCGTGAATATTCTTAGCTATGATGACACCATTTTCATCGAGAATAAAATTTGCTGGTATAGTACGAACACGAATTTTTTTCAAAAAAGGTGCATCATCTCCCTGCAGATCCGATGCTTGGTGCCAACGATCTGCGCCATCGCGTTCTGCCGCTGCTTTCCAGCTTGCTTCATCACTTTCTAATGCATAGGCAACTATTTGTAAACCTTGTTCGTGATATTCATCCCATAACGGTACTAAAACTTTACGGTTCTCTAACCTACAAGGAGCACACCATGATGCCCACAAATCTATAATTGTAAGCTTTTTACCCAATACTTCTTTCATGTGTAGCGTTTCTTGTGTTAACATAGGAAGAATGAGATTAGGAAATTCGTCTCCTATTAAAACAGGTAAGTTTTCCGGCTCACTTAATGTACAAAGCTGTTGTACCCAAGGATTATTAGATTGTTTTTTATTCCACTTTTCACATTGATTCACTAAAAATTCAGGCACACGTTCATAATCATTCTCTGGACTTACCCATCTTGTCGCTACCAATGCAGGCAGAAGGTGTTGCGTGGTATCTGCAAAATTCATTAATGCTGTCTTATATTGTATGATAGCATGTTCTTTTTCCATTAATTCATTTCCATCTTCTACTTGCCAATGCTTTTCAGCGAGATAAGTTTGGTAAGCTTTCGCTTTAATATCCCTTAGGTCTAACAACGCATTATTTATTTCTGAAGGGTTTTCTATTTTAAAACTCTTTTGAAATTCATCAACCCTAGCTGTAATATGAAGCGGTTCTCCAGATTTTAAAACAATAGGCATATAATTAGCCCTATTAGAATCATCATTTTGTAAATAATTACCACTTTTTTTTGTGGGCTGCACGGCTAATTCTAACAATACAGTTTCTTTATTTTTAGGTACGTTGCGGAACTCAAAGCTACCATCAGTATCTACTACGGCAGAATCTATGACTTTCCCTAAGTAAGAAGCTGCAACCTGTTGTAACGTTTCAGGTTCAATTAAATAAACTTTTATGTCTTCCCTTTCTATACCTTCTAATCTTCCTGATATATCCGCAGGAGCATTACAAGCTATTAAGTTAAACCCTATTACAAGTAGGCAGGTGATAATTTTTAAGGGTGTTTTTGACATTAGTTTTTGTTCTGTGGAAATTTAATAGCTCAATTCCCTGATATCGTATTTAAACTTGTTTTCATTAAATCTAATTGCAATTTACCTTTTGGATGTTTGTAATACTGGCAACTATTTATTTGAGATACGTTCACTTCTTACTTTTCAAGGTAATTGTAATTATATCTAAAAACAATCTCAGAATAGAAAATAGCAGTATACCTAAAAATAGCATGAACAGAAAGAATGTAAAATAATGTACTGTACTAAGAAAGTAATCTATGGATTTTATCATAACATAATAGATTCCACATAATGAAACATAAGAAATTATAAATACACTTTGCGATATCTTTCTTTCAACAATTAATTGTTTAATGAAATTGGAAAATGAATAGGAAGAGAAAACGTTCAATAACATTATGAATACAAATAGTACTATAAAATAACCAGAGCCTATTTTATAATTCAAGACTTTACGTGCGTCTAAAACAATAGCGATTACAATTGAAATCGTAAACAGGTACAATGCTATTTTTAGGCAAGGGTTTTTCATTTAATTATAACCCAAAATGATTAATAGGTCCGTTGCCTTGACCTAAGGTTTTATGTTTGCCAGCTACAATTGCCTTATTGACATAGTTGCAACCTTTTGTAATAGCACTAAGCATAGGTTCTCCTAAACTTAAATAAGCGGCAATGCTTGAAGAAAGGCTACAACCCGTACCGTGAGTATTGTCTGTATGTACTCTTGGGTTTGTTATAATGCTTACTTCTCCTGTGTTATTATCATAAAATACATCGGTCATTATGATGGTATAGTCATTTATATGTCCGCCTTTTAACAATACAGAAGTTTGAAACTGTTCTCCGATGCTCTTTGCCATGACTTGCATATTATCTTGAGTGATAGCTTTGTCAATCAACAGTTCTGCTTCAGGAATATTAGGAGTGATCAAACTTACTTTTGGTAATAAATTCTTTAAACAAGCAATGGCATCATCGGTAATTAATTTATGTCCGGATGTGGTCACCATCACAGGATCTAGAACTATGTTATTGAGTCCGTATTCACCTAATTTATCCTGAACTACTTTTATCACTTCACAAGAATGCAGCATGCCGATTTTAACCGCACCGAATTGAATATCGCTAAGTACGGCATCTAATTGTTTTTCTATATGAGAAATAGGTATGGCGTGTATATCTGTGACTCCTAAAGTATTCTGTGCGGTAGTTGCTGTAATTACCGTAGCGGCATAAGCTCCGCAGGCACTAATACTTTTAATATCTGCTTGTATACCTGCACAACCACCAGAATCGCTACCGGCGATGGACAAGACGCTGTTGTAAGGTGTTTTTATATCTTCCATGCTTCTTTATTATAGGCGCTATCCCAAAACATCCACTCTAATTTTGATGCTTTTACGAACGCTTCTTCCATCTTTTGCAATACATCATCAGATGCATTTGCAGCGTATGTATTGGTAATCGCTATAGCTTGGCTAACCGAAGCAGCAAACGCCTCCCCACCATAAGTATCTATCCAACTTTGATACGTGTTATCGTCTTTATTGGTCTGGTTTGCCTGAATGTAATCTCCAATTTCTTTGTAAATGGTAAAACAAGGTAATACAGCTGCCAATGCTTCTTCTACCGAATGATTTGTTACGATACGACTTAAGTAACTTGTATACAGTTCGCAAGTAGGAGAGGGCTCGTGAGCTAACTGATTATCTTTTAGAAAAATTTGATGCAGCGCATTCTCAACATTGATTATCCCTGTAGCGGAATCTAGAAAAAACTGGGTATCATCTACATGCTCGCATTTGATACCCACAGTAGCCAATACCTTTTTATATTCCGAAAGGTACATCGCATCTTGATTGATATAAAACTGAAAAACATCGGATGGGAGCGTACCGTTCATCAACTCTGTAATGAAGGGTTGTTCTTTGATGGCTTCCAGAATATGATCCGTTTTTTCTCTTGCTAGTTGGTACCAGTCTTGCATAATATATTTTTAAGTTCTCTTGATGCTTCTTCAGAATTATCTGCCTTAGAAATTGCCGATACTATGGCGATTCCGTCCGCTCCATGATCCATCAAATCTCTTGTGTTGTTTTTGTTAATTCCGCCAATACAAACAATTGGTTTTGCATATAATTGGCGTATTTCTTTCAATCCGGCAATACCTAATGGTTTTGCTAAATCGGTTGTTTTTGTATTCGTAGAAAAAATAGGGGAGATGCCAATATAATCTGCTGCCTGAGCATTAGGCTGCTCGGCTTGTTCTTTATTACTTACCGATAGTCCAATAATCTTACTATTACCTAATAACCTACGTGCAACGGCATAAGGCATATCGGTCTGACCAATATGTACACCGTCTGCATCTATAGCCAAAGCAATATCCAGTCGGTCATTAATTAGCAATGGAACATTATATTTCTCACAGATTTCTTTACAACGTACTGCACGCTGGTAAAAAGTTTGTGTATCGCACGTTTTCTCCCGTAACTGAATAATGGTAGCTCCGCCTTTTAAGCTGGCTTCCAGAATATGGAAAAAGCTATTATCATCTTTTATGCTGTCATCGGTAACATACATTAAAGCGTAGTCTACTTTAGGCATTTGTTTTCACTTTAGCTGCTAAAACATCTGGAGTAATTTCATATAAACAATCAATAAAGTTCATCTGAAAACTACCAGGACCTGAAGATTTTTCATTTGCTAAATCTCCTGCTACGCCCATAATTGCCATTGCCGTAGAAGCTGCCAAATGCGCATTTTCTTCCACACCTAAACATGCCCCTACCATTGCGGTTGCCGTACAACCCATACCTGTAATTTTTGCCATCATAGGGTGGCCATTTTCTATTTTACTAACGGTATCTCCTGTTATAATGTAATCTGTTTCTCCACTAATAACAACGGTGTTATTGTATTTCTTAGCCAAAAGTGTAGCGCCTTCAATCGCATCTTGAGTATCCATTGTATTATCGACTCCTTTAGTAGAATTGGTCAATTTTGCCAATGCCATAATCTCAGAAGCATTACCACGAATTACATTAGGTGTGGCAGCTTTCATAATCATTTGGGCAACTTCTGTTCTATATGCAGACGCACCAACGCCAACTGGATCAAATACAAATGGCGTATTGGTTTTCTTTGCTTGCTCTGCGGCCAAGAGCATACTTTCTACCCATTTCTCGCTTAACGTTCCCATATTAATAACAAGGGAGGAAGAGATGGTTACAATCTCTTCAACTTCTTCAATAGCATGCGCCATTACGGGTGATGCGCCAACAGCCAACAATGCATTTGCTGTGTTGTTCATTACTACGTAATTGGTGATGTTATGTACTAGCGGGCTCTTGGTTCTTATTTCTTGTAATACAGACGAAATACTGCTCATTTTAATAGTTGATTATTGATGAATGATTCATTTTAAACAGAATCAACTAATATCGCAATAATCAAAAAAATAGAAAACAATATCATGTTACCATTGTGATAAGTTATTAACGTTGTGTAATAAATTCAAGTAAAATAAAGCCATTGATATTCCGTTAGCTTCTTCAGTATGGTTCACGTAAATTCGGACTACATAGAATAGCATTTAGTATGAAAAATATAAGAAAGAGTGTTTGTTTCATTTTAGCGATAATCTTAATGGCGTGTTCATCTAGTGATGATGCCACTGTAACTCCTCCAGTTGAAGCTATCCCTGAAGAGATAGCACCTGTAGAAACCTTAGATTTTGTAAATGCAGAGTTTGTTGCAGATATGCCTGTATCTCAATTTAATACGAGCTTTGTATATGATGATAAAATTTATGCTACAGTTGAAGATGAGACCTATGCTTTTGATATTGGATCAAAAACTTGGAGTCTATTAACCACAGATACAGATACTCCAAAGACAACTTTTGATATCGGTTTAAATTTTATACGAGATGGAAAATGGTATCGATTAATTAGGAAAGGACTTTTTGTATTTGATTTTGAATTAAATGATTGGGAGGTCATTAAATCATTTCCTTTATCAGATTTAATATATTCTATACAAGGGTATTACGTAGAAGCTGAAAATGCTGTTTATGTCTTAGACCAAATAAACCGAGCGGAAATCATCTACAAGTATGATCTTTTAACTAATGAATTAATGGAACACTCAACTTTTGATAATAATGCCGGCTGGTATCCCATATCCGAAAATGCATTTATAATAAACGACACGCGATATGTAGCTCATTTGAATGATTGGGAGGATATGGAAATATCTAAATTCAATGAAGATTACACGGTTTTTGAAACCATAAATGTATTAGAAACCGAAAACTATTTAGACGAAGGTGTTGCTTGCCAATTTGGTGATTATATCATTTTTGGATTAGGAGGAGTCCCCACAGGTGATGCTAATGGAAATATTACAAGAGACCCTTCAACGTTGAATTTTCATTACTATAATACAATTACGGATACCTTTGGTACTATGAACACCCCTTTTTACGAAAGTTGTAGAGATGCTCAATTAGTTACCTATAACAACGAATATTATCTAATTGGCGGACTTACTATAACTAATAACCGAACAGAATTTAGAAGTACTATTGAGAAGCTACAATTTGAAATTATAGCTCCTTAAATAGTTAACATGTAAAAAAATGCTTCTGTTTTGTGACTGAATTAATCATTTTTCGTGAAATAGCCTTCGTTAGATACGGCTGCATCACTAACCGATATGCTCGCGGTTTTAAACCAAACTTCTGCATAGTTACCATCTGCATATTGCTTTTGAATATCGCCGCCATGGGTTTCTGCACCAGAGCACCAATTCATATTTACGTCAGGAGATTTACCATTAGTTTGGTTGTAAGTACCAAGTTTAAAAAATAGACCTTCACCAGTATATGCCTCTTTTCGCTCAATACCATCTTGACCAATAGGGAAAAATAATTTTCTGGTTTGCTCTGGAATACTAGCTTTAGTAGCATATTCAGATTCCAATAAGTTTTTTGTAAACGTTTTGGTCTCATGTCCGTCACTCATAAACTTCAAGCTCATGATTCCGTCTTTTACAACAACTTCATAGCTAAATTCTTCACCTAAAGCAATCCCATCTTCAGGCTCTGCAGGGTAGGTGTCAGCTGTTTCACCAACTACAGAAAAGTCATTTCCCCAAACAGCATTAGAATAGTCCCATCTGCCAGCATTATCATCACCAGTGGTATTAATCTCATAATGCCAAAAAACAGAACCTTTAGTATGACCAGGAAATTTTTTATAGAATATTTTAAGTGGCTCGTTCTCAAAGGCATCTGCACTATGAATTTGACCAACCACAACGGCATGTGTTGCTGCAACACGAGCATCGCCCGTAGCAGATACATTCATTACTTTTAATGTAGCGGTTAATTTATCATCTGCCGTTTCTGGATAAAACTTTTTAATCTGCGCTAGTTCTGTTCTGGTATTATTAGAAGTACCATGGGTGTCGCCACCATTGGGAGCTTTAAAAACTACCCAATCATCTTTGCCGTCATTTGTAGTATAGAAGAAATCTTTGTTTTCGAAATTATTAGCAATCCCTGCATTAGATCCATCCCCCAGAATTAATTTCCAATCATCGAAAAAGGAAATGACATCACTTGCGTAAACCGTTTTATCCATTTGTTCTTCGCTAGAACCGTTCTCAGTTGCTGAATCTACTTTTTTATTAGTGTCTTTACAGCTATTAAATGACAGACCTAACACTAAAAGAGAAGCTACTAATGTGATTGTATTTTTATTCATTTTTCTTATTATATAAGGGTATAAGTTATGAATAGTTTTGTCATTTTAACAGTTATACCTTAAAAATTACATAACGGTTACAAGTGATTATGTTTGTAATATTCAGTAAATAAATCTAAGTAATTGGAATTATTCCCAAACCATAGCTACTTTTCCTCTTGTGCGCATTTGCTCAATAAAAGTGATAGCTTCAGGAATTTTAGTATAAGGATATGTGTTTTCTAAATGGACTTTAATTTTACCTTCTTGTACTAATGATGCCAAAATTTTTAGGTCGTCTGAATTGGCTTGTGCGGTAAATTGAGTCAACGGGAATTTGCTAATTGCATTACTCATTAAAACAGAAAACATATGTTTCATAGTAGTAAAACCGACCATTACACCTCTTTTACCCATTCTTTTGTAATCTGAATGCGTGAGGTTACCGTGGGTGTCAATTACCAAGTCGTAATTATCTTTATGCTGATGGATATTGGTTATATCGTATGCAATGATTTTATCTGCTCCCAGCGATCCTACAAAGTCTGTATTTCTTGAGGAACAAACTGCTGTTACTTTTGCTCCATATGCTTTTGCCAATTGCACTGCAAAATGACCTACACCACCAGAAGCTCCATTGATTAAAACCGATTCCCCAGCCTTTATTTTTCCATGTGTAATTAGCGCTTGGTACGCTGTTAGTCCAGCAACGGGAATACTAGCCATAATAGGGAAATCTATATGTTCAGGTATTTTGGCACATACCTCTGTTGGTACACAAGCATATTCCGCAAAAGCACCACCGCCCAACATTTCTCCAAACACGTGATCCCCAACTTTAAAGTCTTTTACACCGTTACCTATCTCCTTGATTATACCTGCAAAATCTGACCCCAATATAGGTTCCTTAGGTTTGAACAATCCGAAAGATAAGCGAGCAAAAAAAGGTTTCCCACGAAGAATATGCCAATCAGCAGGATTAGCGGAGTTCGCCATAACCTTCACCAAAATACTATGATCTTTTACAGTAGGCATCTCAACTTCTTCTAGTTGAAGTACTTCTGGTCCGCCATAGGTTCTTTTGGTAAAAGCTTTCATTTTATGTAGTTATCAATGTGATTATAAAGTCCTCTTTTCAATTTTTATATCTGGCTGATTGTTGGCTTTAAACTCAAAAATATCGTTACGAGAATAATGACCAATGACATCAAAATCTAACTTTGCATGTACTATTTCATCTAAATCTATTTCTGCTATTAAAGCTCCTGCTTCATCAAACAATGGTCCTGCAATAACTTTACCCAATGGAGAAACAATAACACTGCCGCCACGACAAAGATTTTCCTGTTCATTTTCTACCAAATGCTGATATTTCTCTGGATACATAGATTTGGTATAATACTGATTACAACCTAAAACAAAACACCTGCCTTCTAAAGCAATATGTTTCATGGTAGATGTCCACTCTTCTCTTGAGTCCGCAGTAGGAGCAATATAGATTTCCACACCTTTTTGGTACATGGACATTCTAGCCAAAGGCATATAATTCTCCCAACAAATGAGTCCGCCCAGTTTACCAATTTTAGTATCGAAACTCACTAGGAATTTACCATCGTCTTCACTCCAAATGATACGCTCACTGCCTGTAGGTTTTATTTTTCGGTGAACACCCAAAAAGCCGTCAGTAGGGGAGATGTAAAGCATTGAACAAAATAAACTACCATTATTAGATTGCTTTTCTGTGATACCAATAACTAAATAGACTTTCTCCGTCTTAGCAATTTTTACTAATCTTAGGAGTTCTTCACCTTCTAAATCAAGACTGTTTTTATGATACTCGGTATAGATTTTTCTACCTTCTTGTGTTCTGCTACCAACAACAGCACCAAAAGAGAACCCTCTTGGATACCCAGGAATAAAGGATTCTGGGAAAACAATTAATTCACAACCTTGCCTTGCATGGGTTTTTACAAGACTTTCTATTTTTTGAATAGTTTTTTCCTTGTCAAAAAAAACGGGACTATCTTGAATTAGGCAGACTTTTACTTTCATGTATACGGCATATATCCACCGTAAGTTAACAATTATTCCAACCCCTTTTTATCGGGATTCCAGAATGGTTTTGTTTTAATTTGTTTTGCACTCCAATTCAACTCTTTTCTGAGATAATTGGTTAATGTAACACAAACCCTACTATCACCGGCAATGTATACGATTGTCTCGCCTTTCATTTCGGGAATTATACTATTCAATTTTTGGATGATCTCTACGGATGGATTTTCACTCATCACATTAAAATCAAACGGATTAGCACCATTTACATCTGGAAAAAATTCATCCATATTCTCACTGTAGATAATGCTCTCTATTTGTTTATTATCCGATAGATTTCGATTAATTATATATAGATGTGAAAGTGCCGATAGATCGCCGATCATTAAATAACTATCTGCGGAGTCATCAACAAGAAATTTGCCTTTTTTCCACTTAAAATATACCATGTCATTGGGTTTGCAAGTTTCTACCCATTTAGCCCCTATACCATTACTATGAGTTGCTATGGCAATATCAATTGTACTATTTTCTTTATTAATATCCCACACGCTATAACTTCTTACTTTGTCTTTTAAAGAAATCTCATCTTGATCGATTCCTACGCCTAGCCTTAAAAAATGCCCAGGCACAAAATCATAATCAGCAATGCCATCACTCTGAATGCGTATTTTATAGACTGAATCTGATATTTTTGTTTTTGTAAGGATAATTCCTTTTTCAAGTACTTTCTTTATAATGGTTTCGACTAAACCCATGTTTTTTTACTTTAAGTAATGAATAATCAAGAATTTAATATCTCGATGATTTGCTTATAATTTGATGTAAAACAGTATTTATTAAAAGCTACTGTTAATTGTTATTCTTGTACTCAGTAGTCATCATAAGAAGAAATTAAGGAGCCTTAACTGTTGCTTATTCTTAGCATATCCCATATTCTTCTCCGTTAGTGTAAGTGAATTTTCATTATAAATTAATTATTGTTTCACCTCATTTTTTAATGCTTTATTCTGGTCAAAAGCGGTAATGTTCTCTAACGTGGTAATGGTAATTTGATCCATAGCTTCTTTAGTAAAATATGCCTGATGAGAGGTAATCAAAACATTTGGGAAGCTTAACAGTCTTAAAATCATATCATCTTCTATAATGATTTCGGACAAATCTTCAAAAAACAGGTTTTCTTCCTGTTCATACACATCAATACCTAAATATCCAATTTTCTTATTCTTAAGACCTTCTATGGCATCTTCCGTTTTAATCAATGCCCCGCGACTGGTATTAATAATCATAACTCCGTCTTTCATGGTTCCTATTGAAGTTTTATTTACCAGATGTTTGGTATGCTTGTTTAGTGGGCAATGAAGCGATAGCACATCTGATTGTTCAAAAACCTTTTCCAATGACATATATTCCACACCAAGTGCTGTTACATTTTCATTCTCTGCAATATCATATGCGATAATCTTACAACCGAATCCATTTAAAATCTTACAGAAGGTTTCCCCAATTTTACCAGTTCCAATGACTCCAATAGTTTTATTGCTTAAATTGAAACCTATGAGATTTTTAAGCGAAAAATTACCTTCTCTTACACGATTATAAGCTTTGTGTGTTTTTCTATTTAAAGTTAAAATTAACGCCAAAGCATGTTCGGCAACTGCTTCTGGAGAATATGCAGGTACTCTTACCACTTTTATATTTTCCTTTGCGGCAGCATCTAAGTCAACGTTATTATAGCCAGCGCAGCGTAATGCAATTAATTTAATTCCATTTTTAGAAAGAATTTTAATTGTATTCTCATCTACAATATCATTTACAAATACACAAACCACATCACAGTCTGTAGATAGTTTAGCAGTATCAGGATTTAAAGCCGTTTCGTAATATGAAAAAGAGTAGTTGTACTCTTTATTGTATTTTTCAAAATATTCTTGATCGTAAGATTTTGTACTAAAGACAGCTATTCTCATTATTGCTTTTAAATATGAAATTTAATTTGAAGATAAATATAACCCTGAAATGAACATATTGATTGAAAACAAAAGAACATTTTTTGATTTTGATTACACCGAAAAGCAAGTCTTTATATTGTTATTACTTTTCAATAGCCTTAAACTCAGAAATCATCTCGAAAAGAGATTTGGGAGCCCTGCCCGTTGCTTTTTCATAGTCGGACGGTATATCGTTAGCTCCAGCTTTTATCCCTTCATATATACCCGCAATAACGGTACCCATGAAATCTCCTAAAGCAGCTTTTCTATCTGCAGCATAATTGTCGACCGTTACCGAATTGTAGATAAGGTTAGTACCATACACCTTATTAATATTTTCTGCCAACTCGCTTTGCGTTACTGGCTCACCAACCAAGTTATATACTTGACCATTGTGTTTATCTTCAATTAATAATTTGGCGTAGGCGTATCCTAATTCTTCTCTGCTAGTGTAAGTACATTTTCCTTGTCCGGCACAGTTCTCTATTCTGCCTTCTTTAATATAAGTATCCAAATACTCCAAATCTGGCTCAATATAGATTCCGTTTCTACCAATTACCCATTGCAGTCCAGATGCTTGGACGTCTTTTTCTGTTTGTCTGTTGCTTTGTACTATAGGGCTAAAAGCATTCTTATCTTCATCACCAACAATGCTCGTATATACTATTTTTTTAACGCCATTTTGTTTTGCAGCTTCTATGACATTTCTATGTTGTTGGATTCTTTTTTGAGGCTCGTCCATTCCGGAAACCAAAAGAACGGCGTCTACCCCTTGTAATGCTGAATTAAAATCTTCACGATTATTATAATCTCCTTTTCTAATTTCTACCCCTAAATAGGCTGCCTTTTCTACAGTTCTGGCAATACCTAATACATTCTCTTTTCCTATTAAATTAATTAAGTGTTTTACAATAGACGCCCCTAATTTTCCACTGGCTGATGTTACTGCTATTTTCATTTGATTTTATATTTATCTTAAGCTACAGTAGCTTTGTTTTTTCTTCTATTGATGAATTTATTTTTTATGACGGGTATTCTAATGATAAAACCTAACCCCACAATTACGGCATATATAATCCAGGTTTTTTCTAATATGGCAACATGTAAAAGACTAAGTACAATAGCGGCATATGCCCAACTCTGAAGCTTTTTCCATGTGGCTTTTAGCTTTTTCATCCATTTTCTATTAGAAGTGAATAACAACGGAATTAAAATTAAAACAGCTATAAAACCTGCTACGTAATTTACTTGGGTAAACGTTTCTAAAAAGCCTTCTGCCCAAATAAATATTATAAAGTGTAATAAGCTCCATACTGCAGTAGCAATACCCATTGCTTGCCTAACAAATAGATTGGTGACACCGAATAGTATGAAAAATGGAGTACAGGTAAGTACAGCAGTCATCCATCGAATAGCAAATTCACCTGTAATATGGTATAACATTTCTAGTGTAGACAAACCTTCTTTACCTCCGTTATCTACCAATGATAAATGGAAGCCATTAGTCATATCAATTTTAAACATATTGCTTAAAATGAATAATGGAAGAATTGCCAAAATAGCAACAATCATCCAACCATAATTTTTCTTTAAAAATGCCATATTATAATGAAGCTTTTAATTCATTCAATTCTTTTTCCAAAGCTTCAGATTTTGCTTTGAACTTTTCCATAGCTTTCTTTAATTGACCTATTTTTTTAAAGGCTTCTTCATCTTGTACAGCTGTATAAAGCGTTTGACCGTCAACCTCTTTTATTTTCGATTTGCTACCACAAGTTGGGCAATTTGCTACTTGACTCATAAACTTATTATTTAATTCTTATTAATACTACTTTACCATCAAATATACTTTCTAGCGTATACTTATCATTTCTACCAACTTCCTTTAAAAATGCACGAGATTCAGTCATGTTGGCATTATCAACATAAATTATGGTATTGGTGTGAAAGTTTGACTCTAGCATATTAAATAGGGGTTGATACAAATCTTTCCAACCATCTAAAAACAATAAATCTATTGGCGCTTTATGGTTTTGCAAAGTTTGCATGGCATCACCAATTCTTACATCGATGATATTGGATACTTCCGCTTTCTTAAAATTCTCCATAGCCTTTTCAGCCTTTGAAGCAATTAACTCGGTTGTAATAATTCTACCTTTCGTTTCTAAGGCACCTTGCGCTAAAAACAAAGTAGAGATACCAAATGAGGTTCCAAATTCTACAATATTCTTAAACTTATTTTTCTTTATTAATTCTACTAAAAACAATCCTTGTTCTTCTGTTATAGAGAGATAGGCATGTTTAAAATCTTCCGGCTGCATTGGTCTAATTATACTCTTGACCAAACCTTTTATAATTCTAGTTTTATCGTTTTTAGCATCATTATAAAGTTCGATTAAAGTTGCTTTTATGTTTTCTTGATGTAGGACAATCATATTTTTTTATTAAATCAATTAAATTCTAATTTTAGAACTTCATTATTTTTTGATATTTAATTATCAATAGAACTGAATAGCTCCCAATTAGTATAATTCAAAAAACTCTCGAAACAATTTTTGATTCAAGAGTCTTTTGGTATACATAATTAATCTTTATTACAGTACATTAATTACTCTAGATTGATTGTGAACGATGCTCCTGGTTGAAACACAAATCCTTCTCCAATTTCTACTACTAAAACGTTATCAGAATCAATTCTAAGATTTACTGCGGCATCACTTGAAGTAAAGCTTTTCACATTATGATCTACATCAAAAGTTAAATAATAACGATCAAAAGACCCTGCTTCAATAGTTCTAAAAAGAGGACCGTAGTTAGCATCATCTGCTTGTGCAACTAGGGTATATTCAATACTATTACCTTCAATATCAATATCATACAACCCTAATAAATAAGATGGGAATTCTACACCTTCTACAATTGTAGTAGAAGCTTCTAAAGATCCTGCTGGAGCGCCAAAAAGGTCTTCTATCTTTTCTTCAATACCATCCGTTATTTCTGTTCCCTGAAACGTATTTCTAACATGAACCGTCTCTCCATTTAAAACTTGAGGAGTTATAGGCTCTTTTTCACTTACAGTAATTGAAAAAGAAGCTCCTGGCTGAAATACGAATCCTTCACCAATTTGAACCACTAAAACATTATCAGAATCAATTCTAAGATTTACAGCAGCATCGCTAGAAGTAAAACTTTTTACGTTGTGAGGTTCGTCAAAAGTTAAATAGTATCGGTCAAAAGATCCTGCTTCAATTGTTCTAAAAAAACCACCATATGTGGCATCTCCTGTTTGTGCAGTCATTTGAAAATTAATACTATTTTCATCAATATCAACGTCATACAGTCCTAGCAAATAGGATGGAAATTCTACATCATCTTCAATTGTGGCAGTTGCGGATAATGCCGTTGGATCTGCATCCGGAAAAAATACTTCAATTGGAACTTCAACACCATCAGTAAAAGCTGGTCCGACTCCTCCTTGAAATGTGTTTTTTATAGCAACACCGGTTCCTGTTTCAATTACTGAATTTGCGGTTATGTCAAGATTGTCGTCATCATTACTACATGATACTAACGAAATAGCTGCTATTGTTAAAGCAAAAAACAGCGTATTATATTTATAATTTTTCATCGTTTATATTATTATTTAAAAAAGTATGTGTTAATTAAAATTTACCGTTTGTATTCTTCCAATCAGATTTTGCAGGAATAGTAGCTATCACATCCCAGTGCTCAACTATTAATCCGTTCTCTAGTCTGAACAAATCAAAATATGCCGTATGGTCTCCTTTTCCGAATTTTCCTTCACTAACACTTAATACAAAGTTTCCTTGCCCTAAGACCATATGAAGATTATCGTACTCCATTACTAATCCGTTTTCAGCGAAGTACTTCATTGCAGCTCCAAAACCTTCTAAACCGTCTGCAACTGCAGGATTGTGTTGCACATATTCTTTAGGATTGATGTAACTAGCCACTTTATCCATTTGATGATCTAACAATACATCTTCAATAAATCCTCTAACTACTGCTTTATTAGCTTCAGTCTTGTCTAAATCTGTAAGTGCAGTTGCACCATCAAACTGAGTATGACCACTTGGGTTTGGTTTTTGAACCTCTAATAGATTATCCCAGTGCTCAACAATTAATCCGTCTTCAAAACGAAAAATATCAAATGCAGCTTTTGGTCCGAAGAAATCATATTCTGTTTGTGCAAAAACATAATCACCATCTTGAAACGCACGAACAACGTTTGCTTTAAATCCGCCTTCTGGAGCATGTTGCATTAATTCTCCAAAACCTTGTAAACCATCTGCAACACCTAAGTTATGTTGAATGTATTTGTTTGGATTTATGTAAGAAATTGGAGTTTGATCACCTGTATTAAAGCTGTTTAACAAAGCAACTACTTTATCCTTATTTGATAATGTTACGTTTTTCAAAGAAGATAAAGATTGGAATCTCATCATATCTATAGTAGACTGATCCATCATTCCCATAAACTCTTTGGCTACAGGAGCATTCATGAAATCATTGATTACAGCATCTGAATTTGCTTTTGTATCCCAATAAACGACTGCTACTTGTTCACCAGAATCATTGGACCCCGTAATGCGTTGTAAAAAGCCTTTTTGTTTTTCCGTAAACTTTGGACCAACACTTTTATTTACCTTATTGAAAGCTTTTAAATCAGCACCCTCTTTTGTGTTGAAAGTCATTACCTCTGTAAACGTGCTATTGGTTGCCTTAAATTTATCTGTGATGGTGAAACGCGACATTTTCATGGTAGACCCTTCAATCATACTAGCATAACCAGCCACAGATTTGTCATTCATAAACTTATCCATAGACGCTTTGGCATCTGCGAGTGATTTCCAATATACCAATACAACATACTTACCTTGTTCGTCCACACCGCTTTGACGTCTAATATAACCAGGTTGTTTACTTGTAAAAGTCTCTTCTATTTCAGCATCTAGTGTATTGAATTCTAATTCACTTGCCGTGGTTTTTAGATTAAAACTAGTTACTTCTAAAACTGTTTCTATTTTTTTATCTTCTGTGTTACAACTAGCTATTGCCATTGTAAAAAGACTTAATGCTATTAATTTAGATTTCATAATGTTCATTTGTTCTTAATTAGTGTTATTTAACACTACAAAACTAATGGTACATTAATCTGTATTGATTATCAATATGATGCTAAGAATGGTAAATGTGAGATTTCTAGAATTGCTTGTTTCTGAACTCTTTAGGAGATAAATTCATGTTCTTTTTAAAGAACTTGGTAAAATTAGTGAGTTCGTCAAAACCGGCATCAAAAGCAATTTCTTTAAAGCTTCTATGTGTACTGACAATAGCTCTCTTAATTTCTAATACTACATAATTATCAATAAAGGTTTTGGCAGTATTCAACGTGAATTCTTTCACTACCTCATTAAGGTGTTTTGTTGTAATTGAAAGCATTTCTGCATAATCTTTTACATTTCTAGTTTTTATATAATGCTCTTCTACTAAATTTTTAAACCTAATGAATACAGGATAGTGTTTTGAGTTGTTCTGTTCTATGTTGGTGCTAGTAGTACGCTCTAATCGTAATAAATACAAATCTATTAATGCTGCAACAATATTAATTTGAGCAAAGGTATTGGTGTTTCTAAGCTCTAAACTTAGCTCTTTTAAAAAGTCTTCGTTAAGAGATTCATTATTAGAAATGGGAGAGGTAATGTGGTAATTATACAGATGTGAAATAATAGCAATGGAAGATTTTGAAAAATGATTTAAGACGAAATCTTCTGTAAAAATTAATAAGAAACCTTCATAGTCTGCATATTTCTGAAACGCGTGTATTTGTCCTTTTGCAATTTTAAGAACTGAACCTTTCTTTAAGGTATATTCTTTTAAATCTATGGTATGTTTTCCAGTTCCTTTCGTAACGATTAATAAGGCGAAAAAATGAATTCTATGAGATAGGGTAGGGTCATGGTCTGCCATCTCAGGTATTCTTGCGAATAACTCCGTTAGAACCAAACACTCAAAATCTTTTGTGTTATTATGACCTTGAAACGATATGTTGGGAATTTCTTTCAAATAGTAATTTAATTGTCTTTATAAAGTGTTATTATTTAATGATGAATTGCCACCAATAATACCTCATATGACTTACAATAATACTATTTATTTACTTGGTGCATTAGTGAATTCTGTAGTATTAAATTCACTTAAGTCAATGGAATATAAATTTTTAGATGAAGTGATTTGAAAATCTTCTTTTACCATACCCCCAAGTAGATACAATTTGTCTTGATAATAATGAATGGAAGCATCACTAAAGTTTAACTCTATATTAAATTCAGACAGACTCTTTGTTCTAATATTAAATGTGAAAATTTTACCAATATTGTAGATATATATAATATTGTTATTAAAGGTAACTGAAGGATTTTCTATTCCATAAGGCAGTTTACCCTCAATTTCCCATGCTCCAGATATTAAATCAAAAGACTCAATTTCATTAAGAGCTTTTCTATTAAAGCCTCCTATCAAATATATTTTATCTTTAATTATTACCCCATTTGTCTCTTTTGCTTTGGTCATTTTGGGTAGTTCATACCAATAGCCTGTCTTTGTATTAAAAACATGAGATTTGTTGGTAAACGTTTTTGGTCCTTCCAATTCTCTTTTTATGGACCCACCCATTAGTATGATATTATCTTGATGAGAAAATGTGGCAAAATTTAATGCTTGATGTGGATTAACGTCATCAATAACTATGTTATTTGCTGCGATATCCAATACCTCTATTTTATCATCTAAATACTCATATTTTCTATTGAGCCCTAATCTTTTACCTCCCAAAATATAAAGTTGGTTATCTATAGAAGTTACTCTGTGGTATGCTCTTTTTCTGAACTTTAAATCTGACTCCTCCCAAGTACCGTTAAGTATATCGTAAATTTGCAAGGCATCACTATGATTTTTCCAATTATGGTTAGGTTTTAATTTTCGACTAAATTCTGCTTCATTTGTGGAATTCATGGTAGCCGTTCTGAATTCATTTTCAAAAAAAGTTTTATCTCCTCCAACTACATAAAATTTACCATTGATAATTTCTGAACCAAAATTGTAAACACCTTTAATCAATGGAGCCAGTTTTGTGTAAGCTATATTCGGTTTTCGCTTTCTATTTCCTGACATGGTAACTTCATTAAGCACTTCTGTACTTTTGTTTAAATAGATAGTAAAATTGCGTTTCTTTAAATCTGCTATGGAATAAGATACAGGATGATAGCCTAAAATGGTAAAAAACACTGCTTGGGAAGGTGCTATTTTTTGATTAGTAACTATTTTGAATTTACCTCTTGAATCTGAAACGCCTCCTATTTTTTGTTCCTTAACAAATACGCTTACATACTCAATAGGTTTACTTGTTTCAGCATCTAAAATTTCACCTTCAATATTTTGTGCATTTAGAATAGTTACGGTAAATAAAACTAACAATAAAAACTTCATAGTTGACTTTAATTTGGTCAGGAGCTGGTATAATAAATACTATTCCTAAGGTAGTTAATGAAGAAATATCTCACAAACATTATACTATAGTATGTTGTTAGTTAACTATTTATTAATCATTGGGCTTGTTAGAGTTATTTGTATTGTTTGGCCGCCAACTATAAAATGAACAGCTGAATTATAAAGCTTAATAGTATTATGAATAGCGACCACATATCTACAATTTAATATCTGGTTAAAGTTGTATTCTAGTGCCATCTGCTTTAGCTCTATAATATATATGGTCATTGATATATAAACCTTCAGAGTTTTTGCTTGGCCAATTTTTATTATAATCTTTTGGGTGTTTCACATCAATGGCAATTACTTTTCCATTAAAATATTTTTTAGGTTTCCACTGAATGGTATGACCAACTATAACTGCTTTTGCTTTGAACTTATGTAAACCGACTTCAACATCTTCTTGGGTTAAATCATCTTTGAAATAACCGCGATACCAACTAATACCTTTTTTGGTTGAAATTATTAATTGTTCAAGGTTTTTCTCTGGTTTAGGAAAATAAGAATGGTAATAATTTTTTCTATTTAATTGGTTTACCTGCTCTATTGAAACATCGTAATCAGCAATCTCTGGATGTATACCGCCATGCACAAATAGATTGCCATTTATACGTTCTATGGTATTCTTACTTGCCATCCAACGGCCAATGAAAGATTGTTGGTCAAAAAGGTTATGATGTTGTTTACCTAATATTGATGCAACACTGTAATATTTATAGGATGCCGACTGATATTTTCCTTGCATATTATACAGTTCATGATTTCCTAAAATAAAATGGACATGACCTCCGTAATTCTTTGCATCTTGTTCTAGCTTATAAATAAACCAAAGAACGTTGGTAGTCGAATATCCTCTATCTACAAAATCGCCCACAAGAACCAGATGTCCCTTGCCAAAAGACCAATTTAAATTTTCATTGATAACTTTATTCTCAATTAAAAAATCTCTAAACGTTTTATACCCACTTTCAATATCTGAAATTGCTAATATTGGTTCACCATCATCATATACACTTTTAGGTATTTCAATATTTGGTGAAATGGTAAATTGAAAACTGGTAGAGTCTAATGGAAAAAAACTACTTGCCTTAATATCGACGTCTGTTTTATATTCTTTTTTATTTAAGTAAAAACCATCTGTTTTATTCCCTTTAATGTAATTAACGTTTACAATACTATCATTTTGATAGAAAACGTACGGACCTTCATTTTGTAAATTAGTACTTAATTCATTTGTTCCATAGCCTATACTGCCATGCAATGAAACCACTATAATTATACCTATTAACAAAAGAGTAATTAGGGTTATAAAAATGTGTTTTAAATAGCAAATGATTCTTAGTTTCATGATTATTAATTTAACTGTTCGTTTTTTGATGAGTTCAAAAATCGACAGTATGCATGCTTTTAAATAATATATGTGATGAATGGCAGCTAAGGCGTGATGTATAAAATCTTAAATCATTTTTGACGAACGCTTATAAGTTATACACTTTACAAACCTAAATTATAGCCGTTTGTCACTATTAATTAGTTGGTATCAAGATTCTACTACTTTTGTAAAATGATACCATTCTTAAAGAACAATAATTGGTTTGTAATTAAATTTATCATTGTCATTAGTATTTTAATACCCTTAAGCATTTTAACCTATGAGTTTATTGTTTTAGGAAATGAATCTGTAGTGTTTTTGGCTAATTATCCGTTAGCAATTAGTATTATAATAATTGTTTATTATTCTATAATTATTGTGTCCATCATAGTATGGTTAATATCCAGATTAATGACACTCTTGACTCTTAAAAATGAAATGCGTAAGATTGAAATTTTACACTTACAGAGTCAGGTGAATCCTCATTTTTTCTTTAATATGCTAAACACGGTTTATGGACTTGTTGATCAAGATACCGACAAAACCAAAAAACTGATTTTAAAACTATCTGAAGTAATGCGATATAGTATTTATGAAGGAGATAAAATGACAGTAACTATAGAAGAAGAAGTTAACTACATCCATAATTTTATTGAATTGCAAAAAATAAGATATCATAAGACTATAGATGTCAAGTTCACTACTCATATTGAAAAGAATATATCAATAACTCCATTAATGCTCATTATGCTAGTGGAAAATGCGTTTAAGCATGGTGTTGAAAATTTAAGAGAGAATGCGTATGTTCATATATTACTAAAGGTTGATGATCATAAAATGATTTTTGAAATAGAAAATAATTTTGATGAAAGTGAACTTCCCCAAAAAGAGGGAATAGGTTTATCAAATCTAAAAAGACGTTTAGACTTAGTGTATCCTAAAATGCATGAATTAACAATTGCTTCACATTCCGGAAAATACAAAGCACAACTACTTATACAATTATGATAACGTATTTGATAATTGATGATGAACCAATAGCTCATGATATTGTTAAAGGTTATTGTGACATGCTTCCTAATATGAAATTAATGAAGCATTGTTATGATGCATTAGAAGCTTTAGAATATTTGCGAGAGCATACAGTTCATTTAATATTTTTGGATTTGAATATGCCTAAGTTAAAAGGTTTTGAGTTTCTAAAAACACTATCGGTGCCACCAAAAGTTATTGTAACCACTGCTTATCAAGAACATGCCCTTGAAGGTTATGAATTAAATATTATAGATTATCTATTAAAACCTTTTTCGTTTGAACGTTTTTTAAAAGCTGTAAATAAGACTGCGTTACCAGTAAATGAAGAATTAAATCCGAAAATAGATTTAACTGAGGATGAACGAATTTTTTTATATAGTGATAAGAAGCATTACCAAGTTCAGGTATCAGATATTAAGTATGTAGAGGCTGCTGGAAATTATACTAAGGTGGTTTTAATTAAGAGTCAGTTGATTGTAAGAGAAAAATTATCCAATGTTTTAAATCTACTTTCGCCAGATATGTTCATACAGGT
>TARA_R110002033_G_scaffold33214_10_pt1 | contig 27352 bp, 20 predicted proteins | sample TARA_R110002033 | Tara Oceans TARA_R110002033 (sample SAMEA4397051) | marine metagenome | biome: Polar Biome; feature: [SRF] surface water layer (ENVO:00010504); material: water (ENVO:00002006), including particulate matter (ENVO:01000060) such as... | depth 5 m
GGATTGTCACGGTGCTCTTTACAAAGTGGTGACATTTCTTTTGGGTAATCCGTAATGAATGTTGGCTGAATATAATTTCCTTCGCATTTTGCTCCAAAAATTTCATCGATCAATTTTCCTTTACCCATTGTTGCATCTACTTCTATACCCATTCCTTTTGCTGCTTCAAAAAGCTCAGCTTCTGTTTTACCAGAAATATCAAAACCTGTAAAATGCTTGATAGAATCAGTCATTGTTACACGCGCATAAGGGGCTTTAAAATTGATTTTATGTTCACCAAAAGTGGCTTCACTAGTTCCATTTACACCAATAGCGCAATGTTCTAATAAGTTTTCGGTAAATTCCATCATCCAGTTGTAGTCTTTGTAGGCTACATATATTTCCATTGCGGTAAATTCAGGATTGTGCGTTCTATCCATTCCTTCATTACGGAAGTTTTTAGAAAATTCATACACTCCATCAAATCCACCTACAATTAATCTTTTTAAGTACAACTCATTTGCAATACGCATGTATAACGGCATATCAAGTGAGTTATGGTGTGTAATAAACGGACGCGCCGCTGCACCACCAGGAATCGATTGTAAAACCGGAGTTTCAACCTCAAGATATCCTGCCTCGTTAAAAAAAGAACGCATCGCGTTGAACAATTTTGTTCTCTTGATAAAAGTTTCTTTTACATTTTGGTTTACCGTCAAATCCACATAACGCATTCTGTAACGCAATTCAGCGTCATTAAAAGCATCGTGTACTTTTCCGTCCTCATCAACCTTTGGTAAAGGCAGTGGACGTAAAGTTTTACTCAAAAAAGTAAATTGGTCTACGCGTATACATTGCGCACCAACTTTTGTAGTAAACAATTCTCCTTCGATACCTATAAAATCACCTAGATCGGTTAATTTTTTAAATACTTGATTATACAAAGTTTTATCATCGCCTTCACAAAGTACATCACGATTTACGTACAATTGAATACGTCCTTCACTATCTTGTAATTCAGCAAAACAAGCTTTTCCTTGATCTCTAACACTCATCAAACGCCCAGCTACAATAACCTTCTTCCCTTCTTCAAAGCTCTCCTTTATTTGTTTCGAAGTATGATTTACAGGGAAAAGATTTGCTGGATAAGGGTTGATACCCAAATTGCGTAAGGATTGTAGTTTTTCTCTACGGATAATTTCTTGTTCTGATAATGCCATTAGGTTCTTGTTTTTAAGAGTGCAAAGATAACAAATAGATTGCAAAATTAAGAATTCAGAATTTAGATTTTTTGAAGCAGTTCGTTAAATGATTTTAATAACGACTTGTCCCGCTATTCGCTATATCTTTTATGTCTCCCGATAGCTATCGGGAGGCATAAAAGGATTCCGCTGCTATCGGGGCTAAACGAGAAATAATTAGTATCTTATCCTATGTTTTAAATACAATTGCAATTCAAGTACGTTTGTTGTAAGAAATAAAAGTTAAGTAAAAACAAAACAGCAGTTAAACCTTTCGATACATTCAACAGTCTAAAATTCAAATAATACAACTCCTTCTATGAATTCCAGTCCGGAATCTTTTCCTGAACTATATGCTCAGTTCAAGTCACTCGTGTACAACGTGGCGCTGAGTTATGTTCAAAATAAAGAAGATGCAGAAGAAATAACACAGGATGTTTTTATAAAACTATTTCAATCCATTACCGATTTTAAACACGAATCCACCTTAAAAACATGGATTTACCGCATTACCATCAACCGAAGTTTAGATTTTTTAAAGCATAAAAAAAGCCAAAAACGCTTTTTTATTTTTGGTAAGCGATCAGAGAACGAATTCGAAATTCAAAACATTTCTACTTTTGAGCATCCTGGTATTTTATTGGAAAATAAAGAAAAATCCAAAGTACTATTTGAAGCAATCAACCAGCTAAACGAGAATCAAAAGACCGCTTTTATCTTATCTAAAATAGATGGATTAAGCAATCCTGAAATTTCGATCATTATGGAGTTAAGCATTTCAGCTATAGAATCACTCCTTTTTAGAGCCAAAGAGAACCTCAAGAAGAGATTAGAAAATAAATTTGAAGAATACCACAAGAAAAAATAACAAACAGCGTCTATAATAATATGGAAAAGGAAAATTGGATCAACGAAATTTTAAGTAGCACAGATCACATTGTGAAAGTGCTCCCTAGTGATGGATTGTATGCTAAAATTCAGTCCCAAATGAATTTACAAAAGCCAGTCGAAACCAAGTGGGTTTGGCTCGCTGTTGCATCAATGGTGTTATTGGTAAGTATTAATATTAAGGTCGTCTTTAACGAATTAAAGTCAGAGAAAAAAAATCAAGAGAAAGCTTTAATCGCTTTGGTAACTGATTCGTACAACTTTTAGAATATAAAACATGAATAAAATAAAAGTATTAACCTTCTCTATAATCGCACTTGTATTTCTTAATTTAGGCATTATGGTCTTTTTTATGGTTATAAAACCGAGAGAATTTAAAAATGGTTCTCGACTATTAATTATCGAGAAACTTCATTTTGACAATCCACAAAAAAAACAATTTAGGGTTTTAATTGAGCAGCACGTTAAAAAAATTAAACGGTATGAAAGCACAATATTAAGTACCAAGGAAGTGCTCTATTTGCAATTAAGTCAATCAAAGATAGATTTAAAAGCTAAAGACAGTTTGATTAATGTACTGGGGAATATGCAGAAGAAGGTTGAAACTGCACGCTTTGAGCATTTCAAGGCAATAGAATCTATTTGCAATACACCCCAACAAAAAGAAGCATTCAAAAATTTGACGCTTGATTTGGCACAGAAAATTGGTGAGCCAAATCCTATTTCGAAAAAATAATTAATAAACACCGCAAGAATCAAATAAAACTATCGTCAAAGAAGAAGTAAACCTATTTAAAATACCCACAATATGAAAAAAGCAAGTACTTTTTTAATCCCCTTTTCAGCAATCTTAATGATTTTTGCTTGTAGTAATTCAGACGACGATACTGCATTAATTGATTCTAGCACTGGCTCTACAACAGTACCAGAAGTCTACAAAAAGATTTACGGCGCTACTAGTATTACATCCGATGGAATTTATGTAACCATCAAAAGCAATGGTCAACCGGATCATAAAAGTGTCTATTATCCAACTACTAATGCTAAATACGAAGCTTTTAGCGGGACAACTACCTTTGGAAATTACGCCTTCAAAAAGAATCCAAATACCATTAGCTTAACAAATGCGTATACATTTAAAATACCATTAAACCCTGTAGTGGCAACAACACATGCTTCTACTCCTTTGGCCGCTATTGGCGTTGCTATAAATGGAGTGCCTTTATTCAACCAATACGCAGGTCCTAACCAACCTTTGACAGATGAATTTCAATCTTTTGATCAATATTGGGGACATCCTACAGGAACAAGTATGTATCATTACCATATAGAACCTCTTTACTTAACACAAACCAAAGGAAAAGATGCCTTAATGGGTTTTTTACTAGATGGCTTCCCTGTTTATGGTCCTGAAGAAAACGGTACTGCTGTAACTGGTTTAGATGTGTACCACGGTCACACAGGGGTAACTGTTGACTATCCAAACGGAATTTATCATTACCACATCACCAATTCTGATCCTTACATCAACGGAAGCGGATTTTACGGTACTGCGGGAACATTTTCTAATTAGTTTTTTTACCTATCGCTAAGTTGTTAAGATACTAAAATTTCATTTTATGTATTTGTGGTTAACAAAATTCAAAAACCTTTAAGAAAGGGTAGCCAGCACAATAACAAAGGGACGAAGCAAATATGTACTTAAATACAATGAGTTTAAAAAACAATTCTTTTACAAAAATAATCTTCTCTTTGATTGCAACAATATTTTTTATTAGTTGCAATCAAAGTCCAGAAGAGGCGCCTAAAAGACAAGCGCAAAAAACGCCTTCGATTTATAAAGTGGCGTCAGATGTGGGTTTCAATTTCAAACAAGATACATTATATTTTAGAACCGAAAAATATTCTGGAAAACAATATGAGCTATATCCTAGTAAAGATACCGCATTTGTGAAATCCTATTTAAACGGTATGCTTGAAGGTGTTCAAAAACTATGGTACGATAACAACGTATTAGCCGAAGAGCGCCTGTATATCTCGAATAAAAAGGAAGGCGTACATCAAAACTGGTGGGAAAATGGAAAGCCTAGATACAAATACCATTTTTACAACGATGAGTTTCACGGTGAAGTGCTGGAATGGTACAAAACCGGACAATTATTTAAAAAATTTCACTACACTAACGGACACGAAGAAGGTAGTGAAAGATTATGGTATGAAAACGGTAGCGTGCGTGCTAATTATGTGATTAAAAAAGGCAAGAAGTACGGTTTAATCGGAATTAAATTATGTAAAAACCCTTATGAAAAAAGTATTAAATAACAACTGGACTTTATTAATTGCGCTAGTAATTACAATCTCCTCTTGCAACAAAGCAAAAGAGGATGATGAAGGACTTCCCTTTTTTAATTCCTATGAATTTACTCCAGAGTGGATCAGCCCCGATAGTCCTGAATATACTAATATCCATACTATTCCTGACTTTTCTTTCACCAATCAAAATGGCAAAATAATAACAAAAGAAACGGTTGACGGTAAAATTTATGTCGCTAATTTCTTTTTTACCAGCTGTGGTAGCATCTGTCCAAAGATGACCGATAACATGGAGATTTTGCAAAACAAATTTAGGGAGGATGATGCTGTTTTGTTGTTATCACATACTGTTGCTCCGGAGATTGACAAAGTTCCAATATTGAAAGAATACGCAAAGGAAAAAGGCTGTATTTCTGGAAAATGGCAGTTGCTTACTGGTGATAAAGAGGCACTTTATTCGATAGCAAAAAAACAATATTTTGCCGGAGATTCTATTGGATATTTCGGGAAGGCGAATGATTTTTTACACACTGAAAATTTTATCTTAGTGGATAAAAAACAACGCATACGCGGAATTTATAATGGTACCCTTGCTATAGAAATGGACAGAATCATAGAAGATATTAGCACACTTAAAAAAGAGAATTAAAATTACAAAAGCATCAACCATGATTCAAGTTCATTCTAATAATAAAAAATTAGTAAGCATAACTGTTTTTTTGTTTTCGATCAGTACTTTAATTTCGTGTAGCTCTTCAAATGAAGAAGGAAACGAAATTGAAACGCTTCCAGCGCAAACCAATACCATAGGGTTAATTCGTAACGATGCTGGAGCGCTAAATGATGGCTATGTTTTATTTGCACCAATAGGCAGTACTACTACATATTTAATTGATAAGTGCGGAAAGCAGGTGAATACTTGGCCAAGCACTTATAAACCGGGACAATCTTGCTATATATTAGCTGATGGCAGTTTGCTTAGACCAGGAAACGCCAACAACACAACATTTAATGCTGGTGGAAAAGGCGGAATTATTGAAAAAATAGATTGGAACGGAAATGTGACTTGGACTTACACATTATCTGACGCATTAAAATGCCAACATCACGATATAAAAGCTTTACCTAATGGAAATATTTTAGTGATTGCATGGGAGTCGAAAACGAATACGGAGGCAATCGCTCAAGGACGAAATCCAAATTTGGTTCCCGCAACTGTGTGGAGCGAGCAAATAATCGAAATCCAACCTTCAGGAACATCTGGAGGTACCATTGTTTGGGAATGGCATTTATGGGATCATTTGGTTCAAGATTTTGACGCATCAAAACCAAATTTTAATACCGTAGCTTCATCTTCAAAATTGGTCAACCTAAATTATAATGCTAGTGCTACAAATCAAGATTGGATACATCTCAATTCAATAGATTATAATGCTTCATTAGATCAAATAGTAGTTAGTTCGCATTCATTTAACGAAGTATGGATTATTGATCACAGTACAACTACTGCTCAAGCCAAAAGCCATGCGGGAGGTAACTCAGGTAATGGTGGCGATTTACTTTATCGATGGGGAAATTCCTTGGCTTACAATACGGGAACAACGACGCAATTATTTGGACAACATAACGCTTACTGGATTGAGTCGGGATTTCCATATGAAAACCAAATTATGATTTTCAACAACGGAAACGGAAGAACTGGAGGAAATTATTCGACTATAGAAATTATAAAGCCGCCTGTAAACGGATACAACTACATACAGTCATTCCCTTATGGTCCCACTGCGACGTCATGGAATTACAACTACGGAAATCCAAACAATGTTTATGCACAAAACATATCAGGTGCACAGCAATTGTCTAGTGGTAACGTACTTTTTTGTAATGGTCCAGCAGGAGTATTTACTGAAGTTAATAGCAATGGCGACATGGTATGGCAATATGTAAATCCTGTAGCGACATCAGGAATTTTAAAGCAGAATGATGTTGTTGCACAAAACAGTGTTTTTAGAAGTACATTTTATCCTAAAAGCTTCAGCGGTTTTAGCGGGCGCACACTTACAGCAACTACTACAATTGAGGATGCAAATTTACTTGCAGTATCTTGTAAGTAAATAGAAAAAAAAGATTCAGGCATTGCGTACATAATTTAAACAAGGCACTTTAAGAAGTGTCTTTTTTTTTGTAAGATTATGCGATATAAGAGTGCTTTGAAAAAATAAATCGCAGTACATTTAGCGTTGTAAAAAACAAGACAAAATGAAAAAATCTATCCTATTACTACTTGCATTAGCACTGTTCGTAAGCTGCGAAGTTGTTGAAACAATCAATATCACTCCAGATAATACTGGAACAATAGTGGTTGATATGCATAGAAACGAAAATAGTTACATGCAAATCGCAGGAGAGCAATATGCAAAAGAAACTATTTTTAAAGATACGACTTATGTTTTTCAAGACTATATAGAAAAATACAATGGTAATTTTGTAAAATATACTGCTACTGAGCAAGAGCTTTTCAATAAATATAAAAATGTAAAAGTGCATATTAAAAAGAGTTCCTTTGATAAAGACTTTAGAACAATCATTTCACAAGACTTCACCAATGTAGAAGAAGCAGCTGATCTTTCGAAAACAGAAAATTACATTAGTGATATCGTACACAATTATGCACTAACTGCCGAAGAACATTATTACAACATTAAATACACGTTGAAAGACAATCAATTTAATAGAGTTGTTACAGTTACAAATGAAGTTATTTTTGAAAGAGAGAAGAAAATTTTAGAATCTTACAATAAAATATACGACCTCAATTTGGTTCAAAGCTACTTGTTGAAATATCATTTTCCACGTAAAATTAAATCAGTTTCTAACGCAAATGCCATTATTAGCTCAGATAGAAAATCTCTTGAATTGAAATTTGCAATATTAGATTTTTTAAAAAATCCAGTGAGCACAAATCTTGAAGTAGTATTAGAGTAATCAATTTAAAACAGCTTACTCCTTTAAAGTAGAGTTTGTATCTTTGCAAAAAAAGATGAAGAAGATATACGTATTGCTACTCTCAATTTTTATTTTTACTAGTTGCACCATCAAAGAAAAAATGGTAATCAATGAAGATGGTTCAGGTACTTTTTCCTATGGTTTTGATGTGTCCTCTTTAATGAAAATGGGTAAATCTACAGATTCCTCAAAAGTTCCTAAAGTGATGGATTCGACTTTTACCTTTAGAGAATTGATGTTGCCATTAAAAGACAGTATATCTAAATTATCTGATGTAGAAAGAGCACAATTTAAGTTGCTAGAGAGTTTTAGGGTCAACATGAAAATTGATGAGATCGAAAATGAGTTTAGCTACGATATGGAATTTGATTTTCCTGCAGTAGATAGTGTATCAAATATGATGTCACCTACTAAAGCAGCATCGCTCCTATCCCTTTCGGATAAAAAAATTGCAACTAATAAGAGGAATACAACTAAGGACCAGAATGATAGTAATACCAGTTTTAGCTATGACGGTAAGTATTTCACAAAAACGGTAACACTTTCAAAATCACAATTAAAAAAATTAGCAAAGCAAAAATCAAAGACAAAACTCAAAACAGAGGAAGAGCCTGAAGATGAGTTTTCGAAAAAATTAGCTCATTTTTTAAAAGAATGTAAGTACTCAATTGAATATCATTTTCCAAAAAAAATAAAAATAGTATCAATACCAGGCGTAACTATATCCGAAGATAGAAAGAGCTTTGTGAAAGACATCGCAATCGAAAATTTATCAGAGAATAAAGATTTAAGCTTTAAAGTAGAATTTGAATAAAATGAATAAAAAAATACAGCTTCAAGATCTTGGAAATAAAGATTATAAAGCAACTTGGGAATACCAAGAAGAATTATTTAAAGGAATTGTTGACATCAAAATTAGAAATCGCAGAGAGGAACTTGAATTAGAGACTCCCAATTATTTTCTCTTTGTAGAGCATCCTCACGTCTACACCTTAGGAAAAAGCGGTGACCTAAGCAACCTATTATTATCAGAGAAGCAGCTCGCCGATAAAGGAGCAACCTTCTATAAAATCAATCGAGGAGGTGATATTACTTATCACGGCCCGGGACAAATAGTAGGTTATCCTATTATTGATTTAGAAAACTTTTTTACAGACATTCATAAATACCTGCGTTTTCTAGAAGAGGCAATCATTTTAACGTTGCAAGAATACGGTTTAGAGTGCGGCCGCAGCGAAGGAGAAACTGGCGTTTGGTTAGGTGTCGGCACTCCTTTTGCTCGAAAAATTTGTGCTATGGGCGTGCGAGCTTCTAGATGGGTTACTATGCATGGCTTTGCTTTGAACGTAAATGCCAACCTAGGTTATTTTGACAATATTATTCCTTGTGGAATTCCTGGGAAGGCAGTCACATCATTAAATGTAGAATTAGGTATAGACCGCGTGGATGAAGAAGATATCAAAGCGAAAATTTTAAAGCATTTTTCTGATTTGTTTGAAAGTGAATTTACACGATAAAACATATATCGAGTAGTTAACTGTTGCAGAATTAGGTATTAATAGGCTAGAGCGAAATCGTTTTAGCCTATTTTTTTTATACATTTCAAACATTTTTATATTTTAGCTAAAAACAAATCCTTACGAATAAAAATTACGACATAAGACAAAACTAACATAATTAATTAGTTAAAAAAAGCATTTTTACGCAAAAAATTAAGGTATTTAAACATTATTATTAGCTGTAAACTAAGGTGCAAATGATAACAGATAAATAGTACAAACTTAACAAAAGGTTAACAATAAAACCTCGCTAACCCTTGCCAATACTGATATTTTACCAAAAATGAAATTTCATAAAAAGTTGATTTTGATACAATAGTTTGTATAAAAAAATCTTTTTTAACCTTTTTAACTATTTATATCTAAGTGAATGTTAAACTTTATTTTTATCCGCCCCTGACTGTTCGATATTTAAGCTTTTATTATGAGTTTTGTATAAATAATTAATTCAAAAATTCAAATAATGAGATTAAAATTCAAATGGATTTATGCGCTAGTAATGGCGATGTCTATTCAGTTTGCTTTTGCACAAGAGCAAACCATTAAGGGTGTTGTTTCGGATGCAATGGGTTCTATCCCCGGAGTTAATGTAAACGTGAAAGGAACAAAAAATAGTACTCAAACAAATTTTGATGGAGAATATACTATCAAAGCAAAAACGGGTGATGTTCTTGTGTTTACTTTTGTAGGTATGCAAAATACTACTGCAACTGTTGGAACTACTTCTAAAATCAATGTTACGATGAAGGAAGAAGGAAAGCAGCTAGAAGAAGTCGTAATTTTAGGATACGTTTCTAAAGGTAAAAACGAAGTAACAGGAAGTGTGAAACAAATATCTGGAGACATCTTGAAAGGAGTTCCTGTAGTTTCTGTAGATCAAGCCTTACAAGGTAAGGTTGCTGGTTTACAAATTTCGCAATCATCTGGAACACCGGGATCTGTACAAGATATCCGTATTAGAGGTGTGGGTTCAGTATCTGCAAGCAACCAACCTTTATATGTTATTGATGGTGTACCTGTGATCAACGATGCTTTTGCAGCTAGTGATAACGTTTCTACATTATCACCACTTGCCTCTATCGCAAGTAGCGATATTGAAAGCATGACTGTACTTAAAGATGCCTCTGCAACTTCAGCATATGGAGCTAGAGGATCTAATGGTGTTATCATTATTACAACCAAAAAAGGAAAGTCAGGTAAAACAGTATTTAACTTAAATACTTCTATCGGTTTTCAAAACAACGCCGTAAAGGGACAAACTCCTTTAACAGGGGAACAAAGAAAAGAATTATATCTTGATGCTGTATACAATACATATGGTGCCGATAATGGTTTTACTAGAGCAAATGCTGAAACATTTTTATTAGGTACCGCACAAGGATTAAATATTGACAATAACTTTGCTGGATTACAGTATTGGGATGGTAAAGAAGGAAACTGGCCTGAATTGTTACAAAACAAAGACGCCATTTTAAGATCATATGATATCTCTGCCAGTGGTGGTGACGAAAAATCAACTTTCAATGTATCGTTAGGGTACAACAAGACAGAAGGTACCGTGATTGGGTCAGAGTTTAGACGTCTTACTGCTAAAATTGGTATGTCAAGAAAATTAACTGAAAACGTGAAATTTTCGACAAACAATAGTTTTGCCGACTCAAAACAAAATGGTGTACTTGAAGGTGGTGGTTTCTTTTCTAACCCACACTTAGCACGCTACTTTATGACTCCATGGGCTAACCCATACAATGCTGATGGATCATTAAATATTACAGACATTCAAGATTATACAGGGGTTCCAAATACACTGTATGTTGTTAAGAACAATTTGATCGAAAATGATTTAGCTAGAATTATCTCTAATAATACATTAGAATGGAGAATTTCAGATAGATTTAAATACAAATCAGTTTTCGGAATTGATTACAACTTAGCAACATTTCACCAATACGATAATCCAATTCATGGTGATGGAGCAAATGTTAATGGTGATGCACAACAAACTGTATCTCGTAACTTAAATTTAGTAGCACAAAACTCTTTGAACTACAACTACAGATATAAATTACACAGTTTTGACGCAACAGCATTATTCGAATACCAGAAAAATACATTTAGTCAATTAGGTGCTTACGGAGAAAATTTTGCTTCGGAAGGATTACAGTATGTTGACAATGTTGTAAGAAACATTAGTGTAAACGGTAGTTATGATGACTGGTTAAACGTTTCTTATTTAGCGTTACTAAACTACAACTACAATGGTAAATATGTACTTGACTTTACTTATAGAAAAGAAGGATCTTCACGTTTTGCACCAGGAAAACGTTTTGGTGATTTCTGGTCTGTTGGTACTGCTTGGAATATTAACAAGGAAGAGTTCATGGCTGATGGTATCTTTAGCGAATTGAAATTGAGAGGATCTGTAGGTTCATCTGGGAACAACGCTATTGACTTGAATCAATACCAAACATTGCTTGCATACAATACTAATTATGCTGGAGACCCAACGATCTATCCATCTACGTACGGTAACTTAGATTTACAGTGGGAGAAGAACAGAACAATCGATTTAGGAGTTGATTTTGCTATTTTAAACAACCGTATTTCTGGTAGTTTAGGTGTGTACAATAAAAAGACATCTGACTTACTACAAGATGTTCCTTTATCTAGAACAAGTGGTTTTACAACAGTATCTTCTAACGTAGGTGAAATTGTAAACAAAGGGATTGAAGCTGATTTAACTTTCAACGTAATTCAATCTAACAACTTCAATTGGAATGTATCTACGAACTACGCTTTCAATGATAATGAGGTAACCAAACTTGCAAAAGATCCAGCAGGTAACGATATTAATATCGCTACAGGTACAAAAATCACTAAAGTAGGTGAAGCTGTTGGGACTTGGAATATGAGAAAATGGGCTGGTGTAGATTCAGCAAACGGGAACCCATTATGGTATGTAAACGGTAAAGATGGCGCAACAACGAGCAATTACAACGAAGCTCAAATCGCTATTCAAGGAAAATCATTACCTACTTACACAGGTGGGGTTAGTACACATTTAGATTTCAAAGGAGTGTTTTTTGACGCAAGTGTATACTTTGCTGGTGGTAATAAAGTTTTTGAAGACTGGGCATCTTACACGCAAAGCTCTGGAACAAGAACTACTGTAAACTACAATGGAGTTGAAGCATTATTAGACAGATGGCAAAATCCTGGAGACATCACTGATGTTCCTAAAATGGACCTAACATCTACAGGAAATAACTCTGCTGCTACCTCTACTCGTTTTTTATATGACGGAGATTATATCAGAATTAAAGATTTAACTCTTGGTTACTCTTTAAACAAAGAAGTATTAGAAAGAATTAGTTTAGATGGTTTAACATTATCTGTAAGAGGAACTAACTTGTTCACTTTTGTGAAAGATAGTCGTCTTAAATATGACCCAGAGGTAAGAGCTGATGGTTTTACTCGTTTGTCTACTCCTCCTGTTAAATCAGTAACTTTTGCAATGAACTTTAAATTTTAAGAAATGAAAATAATAACAAAAAGCATATTAGCATTGTCTCTACTATTTACAGTAGCGTCATGCGACGATTCAGATTTAGACCCAACATTGACAGTTAATAAAGAGGTAACTACCATTAACTCTGCTAACGACTTGCGATTAATTCTTTCTGGAGCTTACAATAGAATGACTAGTGAGTTTTACTACGGTCGTGATGTATTAATCTATGGTGATGTTCGTTCTGACAATGCCTTTTCAACAGGAAACTCCGGACGTTTTGTAACTCCAGGATCTATGGATATGGTAAACTCTGACGGATACGCTAGAGACACTTTTACTCAAATATATGCCGTAGTATCAAGTAGTAATCTTGTAATTAACACAACTATTACAGGAGCAAACGCAGAAGAAACTGCTCAAATTAACTATTACAAAGGACAAGCTTTGATGTTAAGAGCTTTAGCTCATTATGATTTACTTCGTTTATACGGTCAACAAAATGTAAACGGTGGCGGATTATCTGCTGATGGTGTAGCTTATATTACTGAGTTTAAAAGTGCTAATTTAAGCCCCGCTAGAAATACGGTAGGAGAAGTTAAAAACTTTATTTATGCTGACTTAGATAAAGCCTTAACTTTAATGGACGCTGAACTAGATGATTCTACAGAGACGGTTACAACACCAGCTGTAAATGGTCTTAAAGCAAGAGTAGCATTGTACTTTGAAGATTGGGCAATTGCTAAACAAGCGTCAAGCGATGCAATGGAGCAAGCGACTATTAATGGTAAACGCATCGCACAATCAAGCGAATTTGTAAATACCTATACTATTCCTAAACCAATCAACACTATATTTGAACTGGCTTTTAGAGATAATGACAACAATTCTATTGATGGATTGTACAACATCTATGCATCCACTACTTATGGTGATATCGTTGTTTTAAATGATTTCAAAAATCTTTTCAGTAAATCTGATGTTAGAGGAACTACAGCAATGTTAGCTATTGACAGCAAAAACAGACTAAGAAACGTAGGTAAGTTTATCAGTTTTCAATCGAATGTTCCTTTAATTCGTTTTGAAGAAATGGTATTAGTTAATGCTGAGGCATCTTTCATGATCAACAATGCAGATGCAACTGTTTTAACTTCGATCAACTCAATTGCTACTAATAGAGGTGCTGCTGCTTACACTACAGTGACTCGTGACAATATTTTAAAAGAGCGCCGCAAAGAGTTGGCTTTTGAAGGTTTTAGATTTGATGACATCGCTAGAACGAAGCAAAACATGCCAGTTGTAGATGCTTTAAAGCAAACCTATGATGACAAAGGAGCAATCCTTTATGGAAGTTATAAATATGCTTTCCCTATTCCATTAGTTGAAACTAATGCTAATGCAAATACAAAGCAAAATGCAGGCTACTAATTTAAAAAAGTAGTTTCTGTTTTAAATACAAAGAGAGGATATAGCAATATATCCTCTCTTTTATTTTGTATTAATTCTTACTTTTTATTTTTCGAAAACAAAGCAAAAGTTCCACCATTTAAAACCATCTTCTTCTTTTAAAAAGAAGCACACCAACAGCAGACAATACTATCGAAATCAAGACCAGAATCCACAAGCCCATAGGATTATCTTGTAAAGCATTAGGAACGTTCATACCGTAAAAACTTGCGATAACTGTAGGTATCATTAGTATGATCGAGATCGACGTCATCTGCTTCATAATGTTATTCATATTGTTAGAAATCACAGACGCATAGGCATCCATGGTTCCTGTCAAAATATCACTATAAATATTAGTAGTTTCTTGTGCTTGTCGCAGTTCAATTTCGACATCTTCTAATAAATCAGAATCATAACTATCGCGTTGTGCTTTTATATTTTTAATGCGGTGCAATAAGATATCATTCCCTTTTAACGAAGTCATAAAGAACACTAAGCATTTTTCTATTTGCAACAATGCTTGCAGTTCTTCATTCTTTATGGATTTCTCCAAATTGTCTTCGGCCAGTCTGATCTTTTGATTGACTAATTTTAAATATTTCAAATACCAAACGCTTGAAGACAACAAAAGGCGTAATACCAAATCGAAATTATCTTTTAAATCAATGTTCTTTCTTTGTGTGTAAGAAACAAAGTCAGTCAGCATTTCGGTTTTATGAAAAGTAACCGTAACACACACTTCGCCTTTAAAAACGATTCCTACAGGTATTGTATGAAATGGTAATTTGACATCATTACTTTTAACTGGGATCCGCATAATAATTAGCGTCCAGCCATTTTCACTCTCAATACGAGGTCGTTCATCAATATCTTCAATATCATTATAAAAAGCCTCTGGAATTTGTAATTCTTCCAGCAAATATCGTTTCTCCTCTGGAGATGGACACTCGATATTTATCCAGCTATGAGGAAACCACTCTGCTACCTCGATTAATCCATTATTGTTTTTGTAAAAAGCTCTCATTTCAAAATTCTATAGTATTAGTATAGCCTCTTGAAAATGATCAAGGACTACATTTAGTTAAACATTTCCGAATAATAATCGTCCATTAGGTACATCTATTTTTTATGTGGTGCAAAAGTATTCTTTATTCTCATCAACGATTCTCGCAATATCACTTTTATGTTTTTTTTAATACATAAAAAAAACCTACTCTTGTGAGTAGGTTTTAATTCAACTTATAATTTAGCCATTTTCATTTCTCTGGCTAATAATGTGTTTTTCATTAACATCGCAATAGTCATAGGACCTACACCTCCTGGTACTGGTGTAATGAAGCTCGCTTTTTTACTAACATTCTCAAAGTCTACATCTCCAGTGATAACGTATCCTTTTGCATTTGTATCATCGCTTACACGCGTAATTCCTACGTCGATAACAACAGCACCATCTTTAACCATCTCAGCCTTTAAATAATTAGGAACTCCTAATGCTGTAATGATAATATCTGCTTGTGTAGTAATTTGAGCAATATTCTTAGTGTAACTGTGTGTCAATGTTACTGTAGAGTTTCCAGGAAAACCTTTTCTACCCATTAAAATACTCATTGGTCTACCTACAATATGGCTACGTCCAATTACTACGGTATGCTTTCCTTGAGTTTCTACACCGTAACGCTCTAATAATTCTAAAATTCCAAAAGGAGTAGCTGGAATAAATGTACTCATATCTAAAGCCATTTTTCCAAAATTCTCTGGATGAAAACCATCAACATCTTTACTCGGGTCAACTGCCATCAATACTTTTTGTTCGTCAATTTGAACAGGTAAAGGTAATTGAACAATAAATCCATCGATGTTATCGTCTTCGTTTAATTGCTTAATTTTTTTAAGCAATTCCGTTTCAGATGTCGTGCTTGGCATTTTTACTAAAGTAGATTCAAAACCCACTCTTTCACAAGCCTTCACTTTACTTCCTACGTAAGTTAAACTTGCTCCATCATTCCCCACAATAACTGCGGCAAGATGAGGCACTTTTTCCCCGTTTTTAATCATTTTTTGTACCTCAATAGCAATTTCGCCTTTGATGTCTTCTGCTGTTTTTTTTCCGTCTAGTAGTTGCATTTTAATGTAGTTTAAAATTTTAGAAATTTAAAAGTCCTTCCTCATAAGTACCTAAAAATTGTAAAACCGAATAGTAGTTGTAATTTATAGCAAAAATTTAAGGTTTAAAATTCCCTCCAGAATCTTAAACCTTAAAATATTATTTTGGCATTCCTCCAGGCATACCGCCTTTCATTCCGCCCATCATTTTCATTAAATTTTTTCCACCCGGACCTTGCATCATTTTCATCATCTTGCTCATTTGCTCAAACTGTTTCATCAATTGATTTACTTGTTCGATTTTTGTTCCAGATCCTTTAGCAATTCGCGCTTTTCTCTTGACATCAATTACAGATGGTTTGCTCCTTTCAATTGGAGTCATTGAGTGGATAATTGCTTCTATATGTTTAAAAGCATCGTCTTCGATTTCGACATCTTTCATTGCTTTTGAAGCTCCTGGTATCATTCCTACCAAGTCCTTCATATTACCCATTTTTTTAACTTGCTGAATTTGTGATAAGAAATCATCAAAACCAAATTCGTTTTTCGCAATCTTCTTTTGAATTTTTCTAGCTTCTTCTTCGTCAAATTGCTCTTGCGCTCTCTCCACTAACGACACAACATCTCCCATTCCAAGGATACGCTCTGCCATACGCACAGGATAGAAAACATCTAGTGCTTCCATTTTTTCTCCAGTACCTACAAATTTAATTGGTTTGTTTACAACCGTTTTAATAGATAAAGCAGCTCCTCCACGAGTATCACCATCTAACTTAGTTAATACAACTCCATCAAAATTTAAAATATCATTGAAGGCTTTTGCAGTATTAACAGCATCTTGTCCTGTCATTGCATCCACAACAAATAAAGTCTCTTGTGGCTGTATTGCTTTATGAACTAATGCAATTTCGTCCATCATTTCTTTATCTACAGCAAGACGTCCTGCTGTATCGACAATAACAACGTTGAATCCGTTTGCTTTAGCATGTTTGATTGCATTTTGTGCAATTTCAACTGGATTTTTATTCTCAGGTTCTGAGTATACTTCAACACCTATAGAATCTCCTACAACATATAACTGCTGGATTGCCGCTGGACGATAGATATCACAAGCAACCAAAAGTGGTTTCTTAGCTTTCTTAGTTTGCAAATAGTTTGCTAATTTTCCTGAGAAAGTAGTTTTACCAGATCCTTGTAAACCTGACATCAAAATCACTGTAGGTGTCCCTGAAAGGTTTATTCCTGCTACATCGCCACCCATCAATTCTGTTAATTCATCTTTTACAAGTTTCACTAACAATTGTCCTGGTTGAAGCGTTGTTAAAACGTCCTGACCTAATGCTTTTTCTTTTACTCTAGTAGTAAAATCTTTGGCAATTTTAAAGTTAACATCGGCATCAAGTAAAGCACGACGAACTTCTTTTAAAGTTTCAGCTACGTTTACTTCAGTTATTTTTCCGTGCCCTTTTAATATATGAAAGGCTTTATCTAGTTTATCGCTTAAATTATCGAACATGTAATTGTTGTTTTAGGAATTGCAAATATAATATAAAGTTCTGTAGGTACAAAGGCTCAAAGTATCAAAGAAACAAAGTTTTACTCAGTTTTTCCCATTCGATAAAGGGATTATTTCTGATTGGTTTTCGATAAAAAAAATCATCGCGACATCAATAATAATTATACGATGGAATCAGAGACTACTTATATAATTCCTGCCAGACTATGTCAAGTAATAGCACATTATCAAATTATTTATATAGACTGCATTAAAACAAAAGCGCCGATAATTTTATAATTATCGGCGCTTTATAATGTATTTATTAAACTCTTACATTCTCTCAGGAACGTTAATACCTAATAATTTGAATGAAGCAGCAATAATATCAGCTACTTTCTTAGAAAGTTGTACTCTAAAGATCTTTTTGCTAGTTTCCTCTTCTCCTAAAATAGGCACTGCTTGATAGAAAGAATTGTACTCACGAACTAGATCATAAGTAAAATTAGCTAATAAAGCTGGACTATGATTGTGCGCAGCGTTCTGGATTACCTCTGGAAACAATTCAATTTGTTTTAGCAATTGTTTTTCTTTCTCATGTAATACTTCCATTCCAGAATTTGCTGAGAAATCAAAGTTGGCTTTACGAATGATCGATTGAATTCTAGCGTAAGTATATTGAATAAACGGTCCCGTATTTCCAGCAAAATCAACCGATTCTTCTGGATTAAAAAGAATACGCTTTTTTGGATCTACTTTTAAAATATAATATTTCAAAGCTCCTAAACCAATTGTGTTGTATAGGCTTGCTTTTTCATCTTCAGAATAGCTGTCTAACTTACCTAAATCTTCTGAGATTTTTTGAGCAGTAGTTGTCATTTCGTTCATCAAGTCATCAGCGTCGACTACTGTTCCTTCACGGCTTTTCATCTTTCCAGATGGTAAATCAACCATTCCATATGACAAGTGGTTCAAGCTTGAAGCCCAATCAAATCCCAGTTTTTTCAAGATTAAAAACAACACTTTAAAGTGATAATCTTGTTCGTTTCCTACCGTGTATACCATACCACCTACATCCGGCATGTCTTTTACACGCTGGATCGCCGTACCTATATCTTGCGTCATATAAACTGCAGTTCCGTCAGAGCGAAGCACAATCTTGCGATCTAAACCTTCATCAGTTAAGTCAATCCATACCGAACCATCAGGATCTTTTTCAAAAATCCCTTTTTCAAGTCCTATATTCACAACATCTTTACCTAATAAGTAGGTGTTGCTCTCATAATAATATTTATCAAAGTCTACTCCAAGGTTTTTATAAGTTATAGCAAAACCGTCATAAACCCATTGGTTCATTTTCTCCCAAAGCGCTTTTACCTCAGCATCTCCAGCCTCCCATTTTTGCAGCATTTCTTGTGCTTCAAGGATAATTGGCGCTTGCTTTTTAGCTTCTTCTTCCGTTTTACCTTCACTCATTAACTGAGTAATCTCTTCTTTATAAACTTTATCAAACTTCACGTAGTAGTTTCCTACTAGCTTGTCCCCTTTTTGATTTGTCGATTCAGGTGTTTCTCCGTTACCAAACTTTTGCCAAGCCAACATCGATTTGCAAATATGAATTCCTCTATCGTTGATGATTTGTGTTTTGTATACTTTTTTACCCGAAGCCTTGATGATCTCAGCAACAGAATACCCTAAAAGATTGTTACGCACGTGACCTAAGTGCAAAGGTTTGTTAGTATTAGGCGAAGAATATTCGACCATAATCGCTTTATCCTCAGGATTAGGCGTTACAAAACCGTACTGCTCGTTTGATTTAATTCCGTTGAAGAAATTAAGATAATAAGCATCTGAAATCACAATATTTAAAAATCCTGAAACTACATTAAACCTACTCACCTCATCAAGGTTTTCGACCAAATAATTTCCTATTTTATTTCCTAATTCTACAGGATTACTCTTCACTACTTTTAATAAAGGAAAAATAACCATGGTTATATCGCCTTCAAATTCTTTCCGAGTAGTTTGAAATTCAACTTTGTCAATGGCAACGTCAAATAAAGCTTTGATAGCTTTCTCAATAGATGGTGTAAGAATTTCTGGTAATGTCATGTATATAATTTTAGAAATGCAAAGATAATTCTAATTAACTAATTTGACCTTAAAAAATCATTTTTAGACTTTAAAATTGTAAAAATAACAGTCATTATTCCCCTCGCCTTTCCATAATTTGGTTTTTTATGAGATTCAAAATAATATTTTTCGAATGTCGACACGCCCAAATTCAAATTTTAAAATGGCAAACGTATTAAAAACAAGCCTTTTTAAGTAGTTCCAAATTACACTTAATATAGGTTTTTACTTATAAATTAATTTTAGATCGAAAATAATTCGAAATCTTTTTATTCGAAAGACACCCCTATTTACAAGCCTTTTTTGACCAATTACATTATGCCAAACCTAATTTATTACATAAAACAGTACTATGTATTACATAATATTATGATTAAAACAATATCTTTGAAAAATCAATCAATCAAAAATCAATCAATCAAAAATCAATCAATCATGAAAATCAAACTATTAGTTGTTTGCTTATTCGGAACAATGCTTTCGATGCAAGCTCAAAATTCAGTCAAAGCTGAATTCAATGAAAAATCAGGAACAATAACAGGTAAAGTAATTGACAAGAAAACAAGCCAACCTTTATCATACGTGAATGTAGTTGTCAAAGCAGCCGATAAATATGTTAACGGTGTCATCACCTCTGAACAAGGGATGTTTGTAATTAAGAATTTAGATTCTAAAAATTACATTGTAGAATTTCAGTTTATGGGCTACAAAACAGTAAGTAAAACAATTGCAATCACCGCAGACAAAATAGCTATCGATTTGCATACTATCGCCATTGAAGAAGATGCTATAGAATTGCAAGGTGTGAATATTGTAAGTGAGAAATCGACTATCGTGCAAAAAATTGATCGAAAAATTATCAACGTAGGACAAGATTTGATTTCGACCGGAGCTACTGCTAGCGAAATCATGAATAACGTTCCCTCAGTAAGCGTTGATCCGCAAACAAATGCTATTAGTCTAAGAGGAAATTCGAATGTAAAGGTGCTCATCGATGGAAAACCTTCAACGATTGATGCGTCTCAAATTTTGCAACAAATTCCGTCGGCTTCAATCAAACAAATTGAGTTGATCACAAATCCTTCGGCAAAATACAACCCTGAAGGAATGAGCGGAATCATCAATATCATCCTGAACAAAAACAGCAAAATAGGATTTAACGGAAGTATTAATAACGGAATTACTTTGGGTTTGACACCCAAAGTAAATTCTGCTTTCGATCTAAATTATCGCAACGGAAAATTTAACTTCTATGGAAACTACGGTTTAAATCATGGTAAACGAAACAATCGAGGCATTATCGATAGTCAAGAAGAAAATAGAGAAAGCACTCAAACTTTTAAATTCGACAATTTAAATACATCGCATCTGGCAAAAGTGGGCGTCGATTATTACTTAGACGATAACAATACTTTTTCATTCTACACCAATCAGGTTTTCTTTAAAGCAAAGGGTAATGGAGCTACTGATGTGGATTATGTCTCGAATAATACCAATGTTGACCTGATACAACCGTATCAAAATAACGAGAACAATCAAGGACAAACCTACAATATTGATTACAAACGTAATTTTAAAAAAGAAGGTCACACATTAGAATTAGAAGCAAACTATGGGGAAGACGATAGTAAAGAAAATGCCATTTACACTAACTTATTGAGAGACGATCGCAGTTTGATTAACACTTTTACAAACGATGTTCGTGTATTGAGCAAGAGTACTATTGTCAACTTAGACTACGTGAATCCCTTGACCGAAACTGTAAAATTAGAGTTGGGTTTAGAATTAAGAGACGAAACGACAAACAATAACTTATTTAGAGATGATGTGTATGGTTCAAATTTTACTTATGATCGAAATATATATTCAGGCTACGCAACATTAGGCAAACAATGGAAAAAATGGAGCTTTCAAGCTGGAGCGCGTATAGAACAATATGATGTGACTGCTTTGTTCCAACAACTAGCGGAAAACGACGGACAATTCAAAGACGATATTTTAAGTATCTACCCTTCTTCTTTTTTAAATTATAATCCTAGTGAGAACAACTCTTTTAACTTGAGTTTTTCTCGAAGAGTTGACCGACCAAGTATTGACCAAGTGAATCCTATTAGGGAATGGAGTACAGCTACCTTAGACTCTGAAGGGAATCCAAATTTGATTCCGCAATTCACTAATTCATTCGAATTAAATTATACTAGAAAGACAAAAATAGGTTTGATAACATCAGGTGTTTTCTATCGAAGAATTGAAGATGAAATTACAAGAGTACTTTTTACTAACATTGAAAACCCAAACAAGCAAATCCTTTCTTACGCTAATTTTGACAACAATAATGCCTACGGAATTGAAGTTTCGGGGAATTTAGATTTTAGAAAATGGTGGAGTGCAAATATCAGTGTAGATGCCTACCAGAAAAAAGTAAAAGGAACTATTGAAATCGCTCCTGGAACTTATGCTTTTGAAGCTATCAATGCAACTGCATTTAATGCTCGAATTAACAATACTTTTAAAATTACCAAAGATTTTAAAGCACAATTATTTGGGATGTATCGTGGTAGAGATCGCAGTATTCAGTTTAATGTTACCGACATGTGGAAAATGGATATAGGTACAAGTTACAACATTTTAAAAGGGAACGGAACCATTAGTGCTCGTTTTAGTGATGTGTTCAATACCATGCAATTTGCCTTTGATAATGACCGACCTTACAAAGCACAAGGACAGTTCAACTGGGAAAGTCAAACAGTTTATCTGGGATTCAATTACCGTTTTGGTAGCGGAAAAAACAAAGCAATAGAAAGAAAGCAAAGAGATAGCAACGAAGCACAAAGCGGCGGTGGCTTATAAAAACAGCTTGCATGAAATCATAAAAAACCCGAAGCCTTTTGTTAGACTTCGGGTTTTTATTTATTTCGAAAAAAAATACTAACGTATAAATATTACCATTTGATAATCGCACTAGCCCAAGTAAATCCACTTCCAAAAGCAGCCAAAACTACTGTGTCTCCAGATTTAATTTTGCCTTTTTCCCAAGCTTCAGTTAAAGCAATTGGAATAGATGCAGCGGTTGTATTACCGTATTTTTGAATATTATTAAATACTTGGTCATCACTCAATTCAAATTTCTTTTGGATATACTGCGAAATTCTCAAGTTGGCTTGATGCGGAATCAACATATCAATATCAGAAACTTTTAAATCATTAGCTTCTAATCCTTCGTTGATAACCTCAGCAAAACGCACTACCGCATTTTTAAATACAAACTGCCCGTTCATGTGAGGGAAATAGCTAGTATCCTCAGGATCATTGTCTGCAATAATATCAGTTACCCATCTTGCTCCCATTCCTGGTGCGATAAGCGCTAACTCTTCGGCATGTTGCCCTTCTGAATGTAAATGCGTAGAAAGAATACCTTTTGTTAAATCCTCTTCCCTACTCAATACTGCAGCTCCGGCACCATCACCAAAAATTACAGATACACTACGACCTCTCGATGTCATGTCTAATCCTGTAGAATGCACCTCAGATCCTATTACTAAAATATTTTTGTACATTCCTGTTTTGATGTATTGATCAGCAACAGATAACGCATATATAAAACCAGAACATTGGTTTCTCACGTCAAGCGCTCCCACTGTTCTCAAACCTAAATCACGTTGCACCAAAACTCCAGGTCCTGGAAAATAGTAATCCGGACTTAGCGTAGCAAAAACCACAAAATCGATATCTTCCTTAGCTACTCCTGCGCGTTCAATAGCAATTTCTGCTGCTTTCACACCCATTGAAGTAGTCGTATCCTCTCCTCTTATTACATGCCTTCTTTCTTGAATTCCTGTTCTTTCTTGAATCCACTCGTCATTAGTATCGATAATTTTTGACAAATCATCATTTGTGACAACATTTGAAGGAACATAATATCCTAATCCTGCAATTTTTGAATGATACATATTATTGTTTTATTAAAATAAGTTTGCAAATTTAAGCATACTTTAAATTATATAGTTACAAATTACTGATTTTTTAGCAAATAACGATTTATTAAGCCAGCTTACTGCTCAAAATAATAATTATTACTGCGTAACTGTAACAATTCAAGAACAAAACCGACTAATAATTTTTAATCCCTAACCCAAAAACTAACTTATGAGACTAAAAACGACTCTGCTTCTATTTCTAGGAATAAGCATTCATTCTTTTGCACAAGAGAATGTAACCTACCAGAAACCGTCAAAATCCATAATGGATTTGGTTGATTATGAACGTGCTCCTTCTGTTTCTATGGACACTAAAAAAGAGTACATGCTACTCATGTATAGAAACACATATAAAACATTAGATGATTTAAATCAAGACGAACTTCGCCTTGGTGGTTTGCGTATTAATCCCGTGACCAATATATCAAGCACTACGACATACAGCAACAATATTAAGCTTAGAAAAATAAAAGACAAAGCCGAAACTCAAGTAAGCGGTTTGCCTGAGAATGCAAAGATTAGCAATATTTCTTGGTCTCCTGACGAAAAGAAAATTGCTTTTTCTAATACTTCAGACACTGGAGTTGCCTTATGGGTTGTTGATGTTGCTTCCGCGAAAGCGATGAAGTTAACAGAAGACAATGTGAATGCAAACCTGGGAAATCCTTTTAGCTGGTACAATGACAACGAGAATATTTTAGTTAAAATGTTGCTTGAGAACAGATCTGCTTTATTAGACGGAAAGAAAAACTTACCAACGGGACCAATCGTTTCTAACGCAACAGGATCGATTTCGCAAAATAGAACCTATCAAGATTTATTGAAAAATAAAACAGACGAAGCAAATTTTGAAAATGTTTTAACTGCAGAATTATATAAAGTAAACTTAAACGGATTAAAAACGCTGTTCAAAGGTGCTGATTTGTATGCAGGAGAAAATTTTTCGCCTGACGGTAAATACTTAATGATTAGTACAATTTTAAAACCATTTTCATACATCGTTCCTTTAAATCGTTTTCCATCTAAAACAGTAATCTATGATTTGAACGGTGAGGAAGTAAAAGTGGTAAACGAGGTTCCGTTGAACGAAATCATGCCTAAAGGATTTATGGCTACTCGCACAGGGAAGAGAAACATGAACTGGAGAAATGATGAAGCGGCAACATTATATTTTGTTGAAGCACTTGACGAAGGAAATCCTGAAAACAAAGTTGATTTTAGAGACGTGGTGATGCAATGGAAAGCACCATTTGATCAACAACCAACAGCCATTTTAAAAACAAAACAGCGTTATGGTGGAATCATTTGGGGTAATGCCACAACTGCAGTTGCGTTTGACCAGTGGTACGACACCCGTAATACAAAAACATATTTATTCAATCCATCAGATGCTGCACTAGAACCAAAAGTAATCTCTGATAGAAACTCGCAAGATATTTATGCCGATCCTGGAAACTTTGAAACGGTAAAAAACAACTATGGTAAAAATGTTCTAGCTATCGAAAACAACAACTTGTTTTTACTAGGAGACGGATTTACTAAAGAAGGTCAATTCCCTTTTATAGATGAATTCAATATCAAAAGTTTGCAAACAAAAAGATTATACACCTCAACTTACAAAGACAAAAAAGAAGATTTATTGTCAATCGAAGACTTTAAAAAAGGAGAAGTTTTGGTAAAAATCCAATCTAAAAATGAATATCCTAATTACTACTTTAGAAACATTAATAAAAAAGACGCCTTAACTCCAATCACAACTTTTGCCAATCCGTTCGAAAGCATTAAAAATGTAAGTAAAGAATTGATACAGTATAAGAGGAAAGACGGTGTGTCACTATCAGGGACATTGTATTTACCTGCAGGTTATGACAAGAAGAAGAAAGAAAAATTGCCATTGTTGATTTGGGCTTATCCAACAGAATACAAAGACAAAAATTCAGCAGGACAAACAGATCAAAATCCGAATGAATTCACATTTCCATATTACGGATCGTTTGTTTACTGGGTAACTAAAGGATATGTGGTTCTTGATGATGCTGCTTTCCCAATCATTGGGGAGGGAACAACAGAGCCGAATGACACTTTTATCGAACAGTTAGTTGCTAATGCTGAAGCAGCCATTAATGCAGTAGATGCATTAGGGTATATTAATAAAAAGAAAGTTGCTGTAGGCGGACACTCTTATGGTGCTTTTATGACTGCCAATTTATTAACGCATTCTGATTTATTTGCTTGCGGAATTGCTAGAAGTGGTGCTTATAATAGAACACTAACACCTTTTGGATTTCAATCTGAACAACGTAATTATTGGGAAGCACCAGAAATTTACAATACGATGTCTCCTTTCATGAATGCAAAACAAATGAAAACGCCATTATTGCTAGTTCACGGTGAGGCTGATAACAATCCAGGAACATTCACATTGCAAACAGAGCGCTATTTTCAAGCCTTAAAAGGATTAGGAGCACCAGCGAGAATGGTTATTTTACCTAAAGAATCTCATGGGTATGCTGCCAAAGAAAACATTTTACACCTGTTATGGGAACAAGATCAATTCTTAGAAAAATACTTGAAAAACTAATCTAGTTAGTTAGACAAAATTATAAATGAAAAAGCCTCAAATAGATTTGAGGCTTTTTTTTATGACATCATTAAAGTGACTGTTTCATTTACTGCTAGCGGGCTATCATGTTCAAAAAACAACACCCGACGGTCGTATACCGCCTTGACTAAATAATAACCACCTTTAAAGTACGACTGCTTTACAACAGCTTTGAGTAAACCGTTATCAACAACTTTTAATTGGTTAGGATACAAAAGCAAAACCTTGTCCTCTTCTTCAAGAGGCACTAATTCTGATAAATAGAGTTCGTTTACTTCTCCAAACATTGATGCAACATACTTATTAATTGGATTGTTATACAAGCTATAAGAATTTGCTTTATCGATTAACACGCCCTTTTGCAGTACAATCGTTTCATCAGAATACGAAAGTGCATCTGTGCTATCGTGTGTTGCGACAATACAAGTAATTCCTTGCCCTTTTAAATAAGCAAACAAATTACGCCTTAACGCATTTTTTCTAAAATTGTCAATGTGACTAAAAGGTTCGTCTAGTAACAAAATCTCGGGCTCTTGAGCTAACACTCTAGCAAGTGCTACACGTTGTTGCTGACCACCGCTTAAATACTTGGCTTGAACATGAGTAAACTCAGTCATTTCGACCATTTCAAGCAATTGCTGTACTCGAGCTTGCTTGTTGCTGCTTACCGTATTCGATAAAAACTTCCCTACATTTTCGGCAACAGTTGTATATGGCATTAGATCAAAATCCTGAGCTAAGTATTTTATAAATGGCATTCCAGGAACAAGATTGAATTTAGGTCCGGTGATTTTTCGGGTTCCCCATGTTATTGCACCTTCATCAAGATCATACAAACCATAAATTAATTTTAGTAAGGTACTTTTTCCGCATCCGCTTTCGCCAATAATGGCCACGTTTTGCCCTTTCTCAACTGAGAAATTAATACTTTTTAAAACCGGTTTTTCATCGTAACCAAAAGAGATATTTTGAACTTGAAGCATTTGTATAATATGAAATTTTGAGAGTACAAAGATAGATTTCTTTCATAGAAAAAGTTGAAAGTAAATACTAATGTCTCGTCCTGAATAACCGATACAGATTATTAGACAAAAATATT
>TARA_R110002033_G_scaffold13662_1_pt1 | contig 27308 bp, 25 predicted proteins | sample TARA_R110002033 | Tara Oceans TARA_R110002033 (sample SAMEA4397051) | marine metagenome | biome: Polar Biome; feature: [SRF] surface water layer (ENVO:00010504); material: water (ENVO:00002006), including particulate matter (ENVO:01000060) such as... | depth 5 m
AAATAGTTCTACTATAAATTATATTTATAAACATATTTTTTTCTTCCCTAAAAATTACATTACCTTTACAGCAAGTAAGCATGTTAAGGCAATTTTTTTTACAATTTTTTTGATACCTCAAAGTTTCTTGTTCAAGATTTTATAAAAAATTAAATTCACTGCAATATATTAACTTAAAAACAGAAGAGATAATTAGTAATGGCAAAATCACAAGTCACATTTAACAAGATTGAAAAAGAAAAAAAGCGCTTAAAGAAACGAGAAGACAAACAAAAGAAGAAAGAAGCAAGAAAAGCAGAATCTAAAGAAAACCCACAAGGAATTCAATTTGCTTATGTAGATTACAATGGTAATTTAACAGATACACCTCCAGATCCATCTATGAAAGTTAAGGTAGATGCTGAAAGTATAGAATTAGGCATTCCTAAAAAAGAACATAGAGAAGAAGAAGTAGACCCCATTAGAAAAGGTAAAGTATCATTCTTTGATAATTCTAAAGGATTTGGTTTTATTATAGACAGTGATTCTCAAGAAAAACATTTTGTTCATGTGAGCGGTTTAATTGACGTTATAGAGGAAAACGACAAAGTTCAGTATGAATTAGAAAAAGGACAAAAAGGTATGAATGCAGTTCGCGTTAAAAAGATTTAACCACGGCATTTAGTATTATATTTACGTTTTTCAATAATTTTATAAGTGGCCTTACATCTTTTAGAACAAGATCAAGAGTATATTAATTTACAAACAGAACTTGTTTGGTTACAGCAGCATATAAAAGAAACAAATCAACGCATTCTTATCATTTTTGAAGGTAGAGATACTGCCGGAAAGGGAGGCGCTATCATGCGTTTTATTCGTTTTTTAAATCCACGTCTTTTTAAGGTTGTAGCACTTTCAAAACCCACAGAAAAAGAAGTTAATCAGTGGTATTTTCAAAGGTATATTGAACATTTGCCTGGGCCAGGAGAAATAGTTCTTTTTGATAGAAGCTGGTATAATAGGTCCGTAGTAGAACCCGTTATGGGGTTTTGCACCAAAAAGCAATATAATTTATTTAATCGACAAGTAGTTTCTTTAGAAAAAATGCTTGTTCAAGATGGTATTCACTTATTCAAATTTTGGTTTTCAATAGATCAAGAAGAACAAAAAAAACGACTTGAAGAACGCGTTTATAATCCTTTAAAACAATGGAAGTTAAGTAGTGTCGATGTTGAAGCCCAATCAAAATGGGAAGATTTTACATTTTATAAGGAAGCCATGTTTAAAAAAACTGCAAAACCACATTCACCTTGGATAATTGTAAAAGGTAATGAAAGAGATGTAGCAAGAAAAGAGGTGATGCGATATGTTGTAAACAAATTAGATTATGATAAAAAAGGACAAACAGGCGAACGTTTGCATCTTGACTCTAATATAATTACCGAAATATTTAACGAGGTTTAAACCTTTTTTTAAGAGTATACATTTAAGTTTTTTAACTAATATTTTATAAAAATATTTTGGCTTTACCTCGAAAAACAATACTTATTCTTCTAGCTTTTTTTGCAATTTATGTTATTTGGGGAGCCACCTATCTTTTAAATAAAATTGCTGTTACACAAATATCACCACTTTTCCTTGCGTCTATTCGGTTTATTACGGCTGGATTAATCATATTCTTTATAGCAAAATCTATGAAGCTAAGTTTAGCAATTAATAAGAGGCAATTAGTAAACTGCATTATTGCTGGATTTTTATTTTTAGTTTATGGCAATGGCGTTTTTGTATGGGCTTTAAAATATGTTGATAGTGGTTTCGGTGCTCTTGAGGCGTCAATACAACCCTTAATAGTCTTAATTTTAATGAGAATGATAGATGGAAAAAAAGTGAAAACATCCTCTATTATTGGTATTGTTTTAGGCGTTATTGGTATGTATTTGCTTGTAAGTCAGAAACAATTAGTATATCAAGAAAACAGTACTATAGGAATTATTATGATTTTTACATGTGTACTTAGTTGGAGTTTTGGAAGCTTATTTGTTGCAAGAGCAGAATTACCGTCTAACTTTTTTGTCAATACAGGATATCAAATGTTTTTTGCTGGGATTATGTTATTTATTGCTAGCTTTTTAATAGGAGAAGAATGGTTATCACCGTTTGCTTGGACAACATCTGTTAAAATTTCTATGGGTCTTCTAATTGTATTTGGTAGTATTGTTGCTTTTACAGCCTTTAATTTTTTGCTTAAAACAGTATCCACAGAAAAAGTAGCAACATCTGCTTATGTAAATCCTGTTATGGCGTTGCTTTTGGGTTGGTATGTGTTAGATGAGAATATTACAGATCAATCTATTTTAGCCGCAGCAATCTTATTAACTGGGGTTTATTTTATCAATTCGAAAAAAAATATCAGAACCTTACGTTAATTTGTTTTTTCAGAAGGAAATTAAACTAATTTCGCACTTTTTATATCTACACGATTTTTATATGATTAATGAGGATACTAAGCCGGAATCAAACATTTCTTCAGAAGAAATAAATAAATGCATCGACATATTGGAGCGTTTGGTTGCTAGTTCTAATCAAATTTTTGAAATTCCTGAAGAACAGCGTATAGCGTTGATTAGAGCGTCTGGACAATTATCACGTCCCAATAAAATGGAATTTGTAAAATGGAAAAAAGATGCAAAAAAAGCTGAACGCAGAAAATTAGCAGCAAAAGATAGAACAGCAAGAAAAGAAACAGGCATAAGAAGCGCCCGCGAATCTATTGTGTTTCAAGCACCAAAATTACTCTCAACAGCAGAATTAATAAATAAAGAAACTTTAGAATTACAAACACCCAGAAATTGTTATGTCTGTAAAGGTGAGTTTACAAAACTTCATCATTTTTATGATACGATGTGCACAGAATGTGGGGATTTTAATTATGCCAAACGGTTTCAAACCGCAGATTTAAGAGGGCAAGTAGCTGTTATTACGGGATCTCGTTTAAAAATTGGGTACCATATTACTTTAATGTGTTTGCGTGCTGGTGCAACCGTGGTGGCTACCACACGGTTTCCTGTCGATTCTGCCTTGCGTTTTTCAAAAGAGAGTGATTTTACAGAATGGGGACATCGATTAAAAATTCACGGATTGGATTTAAGACACATACCTAGTGTGGAAATATTCTGTAATTTTATAGAACAAACATATGAACGTTTAGATATTCTTATCAATAATGCAGCACAAACAGTTAGAAGACCAGCTGGTTTTTATGCTCATTTAATGCAAAATGAAGAACGTTCAATCGATTCGTTGCCTAAATATGCCAAGGATTTATTGATAGACCATAATAATTGCTTACAAGAACTAAAAACCTTAACAACATCGGCTTCACCCAGTAAAAATATGCCGGTAACTTGGCATGGACCAGAACCAGGAATAGGCTTAAGAGCATCGGCTAAATTGTCTCAAATACCCTATAGTTTTGATAACACCTTAGTCGCTAAAGACGTGTTTCCTGATGGGAAATTAGATGCTGATTTACAGCAGGTTGACCTAAGAAAAACAAATAGCTGGCGTTTAAAACTTGGCGATATTGAAACTACAGAAATGATAGAAGTACAATTGGTCAACTCAGTCGCACCATTTGTGTTGTGTAATCGTCTTTCTGAAATTATGAAGAAAGATAATACTGGCAAAAAACATATTATTAATGTATCTGCTATGGAAGGAAAGTTCCATAGATTCTTTAAGGCCTCGCGTCATCCACATACTAATATGGCAAAAGCAGCCTTAAATATGTTAACACACACCGCTTCAGACGATTTATCAAAACACGGAATTTATATCAATGCCGTAGATACAGGTTGGGTAACTGATGAAGATCCTGCAGATTTAGCAAAACATAAAGCAGAGGTTCACGACTTTCAACCTCCTTTAGATATTGTTGATGGGGCTGCTCGTGTTATGGATCCGTTGTTTGATGGTATTAATACAGGAAAGCATTGGTGTGGTAAATTTTTAAAGGATTACCGACCAATTGATTGGTGATTTTTTGAATTTAGAAATCCATTTATCTATTCTAATCTAAATACCTATTTTTGTATTCAAAATTGTAACACATGGGAAATAGAACATATAAAATAGCTGTTATTCAGCTTAATTTAAATGATAAACCAGCAAACAATTTAAAAAAGTGTTTAAGTTGGGTCAAGGAGGCTGCTAAAAAAGGAGCGGAAGTCATTTCATTACCTGAACTTTATAGCAGTCATTATTTTTGTCAGAGTGAAGACACAGACAATTTTGCCTTAGCAGAACCTCTTTATAGTACGTCTTTTAAGGCTTTTAGTGAATTAGCGAAAGAATTAGGCGTCGTGATTATTGTACCATTTTTTGAAAAACGGATGGCAGGTATTTATCATAACAGTGCTTATATTCTAGACACAGATGGTTCTGAAGCGGGCTTATATCGTAAAATGCATATTCCAGACGATCCTCATTTTTACGAAAAATTCTATTTTACACCAGGTGATTTAGGTTTTAAATCAAATTCTACTAAAAAGGGAAACGTAGGTGTTTTAATTTGCTGGGATCAATGGTATCCTGAAGCTGCTCGATTAACGGCGTTAAAAGGTGCTGATGTGTTGTTTTATCCAACCGCTATTGGTTGGCATCCTAAAGAAAAAGAAGAATATGGAGTTAATCAATATGGTGCTTGGATGAATGTAATGAAAGGACATGCCGTTGCTAATGGTGTTTATGTTGCTGCTGCCAACAGAATAGGTTTAGAAAAATATGTACCCAATACAGACGGAATAGAATTTTGGGGAGCATCCTTTATAGCAGGCCCTCAAGGTGAAATTTTGGCTCAAGCTTCTCACGACAAAGAAGAAATTTTAATTGCTGAAGTTGATTTAGATTTACAGGAAAATGTTCGTCAAAATTGGCCCTTTTTTAGAGATAGACGTATTGATGCTTTTAGTGATTTAACGAAACGTGCGATAGACTAATGAGACGATTTCCAGCAGAATGGGAACAACAAGAAGGATTATTGCTATGTTTTCCGCATAATGGTAATGATTGGCCAGGGAAGTATGGTGCAATTCAATGGGCTTTTGTTGAATATATAAAAAAAGTAGCTCTTGTTGAAACGGTTTTTTTGGTGGTGGCTGATGAAGCTCTGAAGCGTAAAGTTGAAAGCATGCTTGAAATAGCACATGTTAATTTAAAAAATGTGTCTTTCATTGTTCATAAAACTAATAGAAGTTGGATGCGTGATTCGGGACCTATCATTGTAAAAAATGGTGAGAATCGAGAAGCGTTAAATTTTAATTTTAATGGTTGGGCTAAGTATAAAAACTTTCAATTAGATAGGCATGTCCCTTCAAAAGTAGCGAATCATTTAAAGATGCCTTTAACCCAAGTTATCTATAAAGGAAACCCTGTTGTTCTTGAGGGAGGTGCTATTGATGTGAATGGAAAAGGAACTTTGATAACGTCTGAAGAATGTTTGTTACATCCAACTATTCAAGTAAGAAATAAAAATTTCACAAAAGAGGATTACGAAGCCATATTTAAGGAATACTTAGGAGTAACTAATGTTATTTGGGTAGGAGATGGTATTATAGGTGACGACACACATGGCCATATAGATGATTTATGTCGGTTTGTTAATGAAGACACTATTATTACTGTTGTTGAACAAAATATTGGAAGTCCAAATTACAAGGTATTACAGGATAATTTAAAACGACTTAAAACATCTGTTTTAGAAAATGGTAAACAACCTAATATTGTTGAGTTACCAATGCCAACACTTTTAGAGTTTGATGGCATTACAATTCCAGCTAGTTATGCCAACTTCATTATTTTAAACAACTGTGTATTAGTACCAACATTTAACGATGTTCAAGACAGACACGCTTTAAATATTATAGCTGATTGCTTTCCAAACAGAGAGATTATAGGGATTAGTGCTATCGACTTAATCTGGGGTTTTGGCACACTGCATTGTTTAAGCCAGCAAATACCAATGTAGGAATTTTGGAAATCAAAAAAGCTATTAAATTTATGATTATAAGTACCATGGCATTTGCTTGCATGAATGCTACGGTTAAATACTTGGTGAATGTTAATGCGTATCAAATAGTCTTTTTTAGGTCTGCTAGTTCCTTGTTATTTACATTTGGATTTCTTTTTAGAAATAAAATACCAATCCTAGGAAATAATCATAAATTATTGATTTTAAGAGGTGTAGTAGGCGTAACCTCGATGACTTTATTCTTTATGTCTGTTAAATATTTATCAGTAGGAACAGCGGTCTCTTTAAGATATATTGCTCCAATTTTTGCAGCGATGTTTGCTGTTTTATTTCTAAAAGAAAAAATAAAACCTTTGCAATGGTTGTTTTTTATAATGGCATTTTCGGGTGTTTTGGTACTAAAAGGTTTAGATACTAATGTTAATACGTATGGACTTATTTTAGTTTTAATAGCCTCTGTGTTTAGTGGTTTGGTTTATATTATTATTAGTAAAATAGGAAACAGTGAACACCCCGTAGTTATTGTTAATTACTTTATGGTTGTAGCAACTATTACTGGTGGCGTTTTATCTATAAATAATTGGGTTAACCCTAAAGGTATTGAGTGGATATTGCTTTTTGGACTAGGCGTTTTTGGGTATTTTGGACAAGTGTATATGACCAAAGCATTTCAAACAGCATCTACAAGTCAAGTAGCACCTTTAAAATACATAGAAGTGATATTCACGCTATCATTCGGTATTTTTTTGTTTGGGGAGATTTATACGTTTTGGAGTTTATTAGGAATCGCTTTAATAATTGGAGGCCTCGTTTTAAATATAGTATATAAAGAGAAAAGGTTAAATAATTAATCTTACTTCACCTAATTCTTGTAATTTATAGGGAAATTTATCTCCAGGAGATCCAATAAACATAAAATTAATTGGAATTTTCCAACGATGCGAGAGTTCTTTTATTTTTTCAGGATTAAAAACGCCTGTTTCCTCAATAAATTCAATAACAATTTGTGGATAAGCTCTGTCTAATACTTCAATATCATTTTTAAGCTTTGCAGGAACTTTTTCCTCGTTGCTTATATTAACTATTTTTAATCGTCTGGTTTCTTCGTTTTCAGAAATATATAGCAAGACTTTATTAATAGCTTCAACGTTATCACCTTTTGTAAAAAACACGAATTCTTGAGAATTAATTTTTCTTATGGCGATATTTATTTTTCTATTAATTTTTTTAAAAATCTGTTTATTATCAGGAGTTAAGTAATCAAGAAATAATAAAACACCTTTTAATATTGGTGTTCTATATAGCATGAAACCAACGACTAGCAGAGTAGGGATTAGGTATTCTAAAAATATGCCCAAATACCCTGGGTTTAAAATAATGTTACCCAATAAAGCTAAAATGATTCCCACAATAGCAATTAATACGGCTGGATAACTTGCTTTTTCAGGACGAGGAAGTCTCCCTCTTTTTATTTTTAATAGAAGATTCCCAATTCCAAATAAGGCCATCACACCTAAAAAAGCAATAGTGTAAACGCCTGCCAAAGCTTTTAAATCTCCTTTAGTAATTAATAAAACAGAAACAGCTAGCAAAAAGAAAGTAATAAAAATTAAATAAGAACTTCCTCTTTTGTTTTTAATCAATAACTCCTTAGGTAAAATTCTATCTAATGCCATCCGTTCCACTAAGCCACCAACACCAACGTACGATGTTAAGACAGCACCGCTTAAAACTAACGCAGCATCAATGGAAACTAAATATGATAACCAGTTACCTCCACTTAAACTTCCCATAAATGATAATAGCGTGTCTTGATTAGAGTTTATAGTTGATAGCGGAATAATTGCTAAAGCTAAAAACGCTAATAATGGATTAAAGACCGTAACAATTATCCACATGTTTTTTAAGGTTTTTGGAAAAACTCCTTTTTGCTGTTCTTCAACATAGTTGGCAGAACTTTCAAAACCACTTATGCCGAGCATAGCGGCAGCAAACCCAAAAAATAAGGCTGTTGAGATGCTACCATCAACAGGAGATTTGAAGTTTGCAATTAAATTGTCAAATCCATTATTAAAAAGAAAGTAAATACAGAATAGACACAATATAACCAAAGAGCTTAAATGAAAAATAAAAATACCAATGGCAACTTTAGAAGATTCACCAATACCTAAAATAACCAATCCCATAAAAACCAATAACAAAAATATAGTTGCATACACAATTGGGATTTGATGCCACAAACCATGAGCATATTTGATGGCTTCACTGGCAGAAATAACAGCCGTAGCCATATAAGAAAGTACAGTAAGTGATGCCGCAAATGAAGCTGTTGATTTTTTAGTAGTGTTGAGTAATGCGTTGTATGCCCCTCCGTTTAATGGAAGCGCTCCAACTACTTCGCCATAAATTTTTCTAAATAAAAAGAGGATTAATGATACTATAAGTAAGGAAATCCATGCATATTGGCCAGCATAAACAATGGCTAAAGCGGATACATATAAACAAGAAGAGCTAATATCATTACCACAAATTGCGGTTGCCTCAAGTTCATTAAGCTTTTTCTTCATCTTGAATTTGCTAAAAATTTACATTAAAAGTATTTGTTATTAATTAGCCTTACAAGAAATACAGTCTTATTGTTTTATTTTTAACATAACATAAAGATTTTTTTATGTTTATAAGAGGATGTTAGATTATATAGTTTTCTTATAGTTCCACACCGCTAAACCATTCATTATAAAAGCAAAAAGCAATGTTTTTAATAATTGTGGCAATATGTCTTGAAGCTGCGCCCCTTTAAGCATTACCATACGCATCACTTCTACAAAATATTTAATGGGATTAAAATCAGTAATGGTTTGAGCCCATTTAGGCATACTATCAATCGGTGTAAATAAACCACTCATTAAAATAAAAATAACCATAAAAAACCAGGATATAAACATAGCTTGTTGCTGGGTTTCTGTAAAATTCGATATGAATAAGCCTATCCCTAAAATAACAAGAATATAAACAGAGGTATAAACATATAATAACAAATAACTTCCTACAATTGGAACATTGAAAATGAGTTTAGCAATTACAAGTCCGATTGTTAAAAGCGCTAAACCAATAATCCAAAATGGAAATAATTTCCCTATGATAAACTGGCTTTTCTTAATCGGTGTTACATTAATTTGTTCTAAAGTTCCAATTTCTTTTTCTCTAACTATATTCATACCCGATAGAAATAGCGTAATCATAGTGACCAATAATACCAATATTCCAGGTACCATATAAGTCTTGTAATTCAAGGTTTTATTGTACCAAAAAGATGGAAGTGTAATGATATTAACAGGATTTGATTGCTTATCTACAGTTTGAATCAAATCAGCTTTAATATTTTTATTAAAATTTTGAATAATTTGGTTGATATACACATTTTCAACACCAGCTGCCGAACCATCAATAGCATTAATCGTTACACTTAAGCTGATATGTTTTTCTTTTTGTAAATCACGCTCAAAATAATGAGGAATTTCTAAAATAACATCGACATCTCCCTGTGACATAGCAGCATTAGTCATTTTTTCTGAAGGAAAGTCACTAACAATATTAAAATAAGTTGATGCATCAAACCTTTCTATTAAAGCTCGTGATACAGATGTATGGTCGTTATCAATATATGAGAATTTAATATTTTTTATATCAAACGTAGCAGCATTAGATAGAATGATAAGCTGAACAACAGGCATAATAAATATAATTGGAAGCATCCCTTTATTTCTAAAAATCTGCTTAAACTCTTTTTGTATGATGAACCCAAGTATCTTCATTATTCTAATCGTATTTTATATTTTTTTATACTTAATCCAATAAAAAACAAGGTCATAACTAACAGAATAAGTGTTTCTTTCCAAATAAATGAGAAACCAACTCCTTTAAGCATAATGGCTTTTATAATGATGATAAACCATTTTGCCGGAATAATATTACTGATAAATTGTAATGGAACAGGCATACTTGAAATGGGAAAAATAAAGCCTGATAAAATAATTACGGGTAGCATTAATCCCATTAATGAAATCATCATAGCTGTTTGTTGAGTTGCTGACACCGTAGATATTAAAATACCTAAAGCCAATGCGGTTATGATGAACAATATACTCTCAAAGCCTAATAAAATCAGACTTCCTTGTATTGGCATTTTAAAAATAAAAATGCTTAAAATAATAATAACTGTAGCGTTAATAACAGATAGCGCTATATAAGGAATTACTTTTCCAGCGATAACTTGTATTGGTTTTAAAGGTGATACTAGAATAACTTCCATGGTGCCTAATTCCTTTTCTCTTGTAATAGAGATGGATGTCATCATGGCGGAAACTAACATTAAAATAACAGTCATGATACCGGGAACAAACATGAATACACTTTTCAATTCTGGATTATAAACCATATGTGTTTCAGGAATAATTTGGTATTCTATGTTGATGCCTTTATTCATTTCCTTAACATGAGATTGAATAATAGCATTAACATAATTTGAAATGGTATTAGCTGTATTGGGATCTGTTGCATCTGTGATTATTTGAATAGTAGCATGGCCATTTTTTACAAGATTTTGATTGAAATCATTTTGAAAACTTATGACTGCTTTTGTTTTTCCTTTTTTGAAAACAGATTCAATATCTTGTTCTTTTTGAATAAATTGATTAACACTAAAATACTTAGAAGCAGATATTTTATTTATGATGTTTTGAGTTGTGACATCTTTTGAATGGTCTAAAATAGCAATATTAACATTGTTGATTTCATTGGTGATTGCAAAGCCAAATAGTAGTATTTGAACAATAGGCATTCCAAATAAAATAAACAAAGAACGTCTATCTCTTAAAATGTGATAAAACTCTTTTTTTATAAAACCTATAAATAGTTTCATGTTGTCTTTATTATTTTTTTTACGGACACGTGCTGTTCGATATGAATCATCCTCTTGCTAATTTTAAAAACACATCGTTCATGCTGGTTACTTTAAATTGTTCCTTCAATTTTTTAGGGGTATTTAAAGCTTCAATTTTTCCGTTTACCATAATTGAGACCCGATCGCAATATTCAGCTTCATCCATATAGTGAGTAGTCACAAAAATAGTGGTGCCTTCATGCGCTGCTTTGTAGATCATTTCCCAAAACTGTCGTCTGGTAATGGGGTCTACACCACCAGTAGGTTCATCTAAAAATACGATTTTAGGATTGTGTAATAATGCTACTGAAAAGGCTAGTTTTTGTTTCCATCCTAATGGGAGTGCACCCACTAAGTTGTCTGCTATATCATGAAGTTCTAATTCTTCGATTAATGCATTTATTTTTTGTTTAAGAGTAGCTCGCGATAAGCCATAAATTCCACCAAAAAATGTAATATTTTCTTTAACCGTTAAATCGTCATATAAAGCAAATTTCTGGCTCATATAACCTATATTCTTTTTAATGGATTCTGCTTGTGTAAATACATCAAAACCAGCTACGTTGGCAGCGCCAGATGTGGGATTAGAAATACCAATAAGCATTTTCATGGCAGTTGTTTTTCCTGCCCCGTTTGCACCTAGAAAACCAAATATTTCGCCTTTTTTAACGTTGAAAGATATTGCATTTACTGCTTTAAAATCCCCAAATTGTTTTGTTAAATCGGTAGCTTCTATTACATGTTTTATTTCACTCATTAAATTTTATTTGATTGTCCCATCGAGCGGAGTCGAGATGTCTTAAAAGTTCTCGACTGCGCTCGAACAGATATTTATTTTGCTAACGCCATAAAGGTGTCTTCTATGGTTGGATTCGTTATTTCAATGGTAATATTATGTAGTCCTTTGTCTTTTAAATAACTATGTAGCTTTTTGATATCAAAATCATCCCTGGTATCTGTGTAATGCACAAATTCGCCAAAAGGGTAGGCACTATGTGTATATTTAAATGTATTTAAGTTATCAATAAGTTGATACATATTATCACTTTTTACATTATATAGTTTCTTTGAATACTCCTTAACAATGTTTTTTGGTGTTCCAATTTCCAATAACTCTCCATTTTGAATAAAAGCAACTCTATCGCACAATGCCGCTTCATCCATATAAGGTGTGGATACCAATATAGTAATGCCTTTTTGCTGTAATCGTTTTAGCATGTCCCAAAATTCTTTACGAGACACAGGGTCAACGCCTGTAGTTGGCTCATCTAAAAACAATACTTTAGGTTTATGAATTAATGCACAACATAAGGCTAATTTTTGCTTCATTCCTCCAGATAATTTTCCGGCTCTACGGTTTTTAAAAGGCTCTATTTGAACGTAGATATCTTTTATTAAATGGTAGTTTGCTTCAATAGTTGTTTTAAAAATAGTGGCAAAAAACTCTAAATTTTCTTCAACTGTTAAATCTTGATACAATGAAAATTTCCCTGGCATGTAGCCAACACAATTCCGTATGGCTTTATAATCTTTTATAACATCATAACCCGCCACTGAGGCTTGTCCTGTATCGGCTATTAGTAAAGTTGTTAATATTCTGAATAAGGTAGTTTTTCCTGCACCATCAGGACCTATAAGACCAAAGAGTTCGCCTTCATTGACATTAAATGAAATATCTTGAAGCGCCTGAATGCTTTTATAAGACTTACTGATATGATTGACAGAAATACTCATATACGTTTATTTTTGAACAGTGATTTTAGGTTCCATAGTTATTTTAGAGGTAATGGAATTTGAAATTAAACATGCCTTTTCAGATTTTTCAAGAATGCGTAAGGCTTTATCTTTCTGATCTTCATCACTGATAAAGACTTCAGGAAACAGCAATACTTCAGACATAACAAATTTTCCATCTATTTTCTCTAAAATCCCTTTTGAACCACATTTAAAACTAATGAATTCAAATTTTGAATATTCAGAAATAGCTAAAAAGGTCGTCATTAAACAACTGCTTACGGCTGCAGTAAATAAATGTTCAGGTGACCAAATATTTGGTATTCCTTTATCAAAATCAGGCGGTGTAGCAACTTCTATACAATTTTTTTCATTAGAATCGTTTTTACGTAATTCGGGTGAACACATCATTCCTTTTCGGTCTTGTGTCCAGGCTATGTCAACATTGTATTCATGTTTGTCCATGGTGTTTATTTTTAAAGATTTATATGTATTAATTATTAAGCCACATTTCTGCTGGCATACCAATTTTTAGGCTGCCATCGTTTTTTACGTCTATTTTAACGGCGTATACCAAGGCAACGCGCTCTTCTTTTGTTTGGATTATTTTTGGTGTAAATTCTGCTTCTGAAGAAATCCATGTAATAACACCTTTATAAGACTTCATAGTGTCTTTATCATCAATTTTCACGGTGACTTCTTGACCTATTTTAATAGAAGGAAGTTGCGTTTCGCTAATGTAAACACGCAATTCCATAATACTTAAATCGGCTATTTTATAGAGTGGTTTACCAAATGATGTAATCTCGTTGGGTTCTGCGTATTTGACTAAAACCGTTCCGTTTATTGGATTGACAATCTTACTTTTTTTAAGCTGGTCATCAATTTGTTTTATTTGTACATCTAGGCTATTCAATTCATTAACAATAGGCGCGTTCTGGGTTTCAATGCTTATAACCTTCTCATTAATCACATTAATTTCCCCATTAATATCATCGAGTTGTTTTTGTGTTGCAGCATTATCTTTTAGCATATTTTCAATGCGTTGTCTATTTTTTTTTGCGGTTGCTAATTGCGCTTTTAAAACACTTATTTGAGAGAGCACACCTTTTGATCGTGATATGGCAGTAGCTTTTGCAACAACTAATTGTTCCCGTTTTAATGTTAAGGGAATGGTATCAATATAGCCTACGAAGGCTTCCTTTTTAAGGGTTTGGCCTTCTTCAATAGTGAACATTTCTAGTTTCCCATTATTTTCTGAAGACACCGTAATTTCAGTAGCTTCAAAATTCCCGTACCCATCAGCTTTTTCATTTCCATTGCTACATGAAAATAGGGTAAAAGCTAGGGTATATAAAACAAATGTGATTTTTATTGATGTTTCCATTTTTATTGTCCTTTAGTAATATTATAATTTGCTTTAACTAGTGATAGTTGTATGTTGTGTGTTTTTAAATTGGTTTCATCCTCAAACAAATTAGTTAATTCTGTAATGTAAGCAGAGGCAGTAATGACGCCATTTATTAATTGTGATTCAGAAGATTTTAAGACCGCTTTTTGTAAATCAATAATTTCATAATCTGTATCGATAAAGCTTTTTATTTTTTCTATGTCAGATTTTTGCTGTTTTAACTCCATATTCGTTTTTAAGTTGAATACTTCTGTTTCATTATTAATAATATCCTTGTTAATTAATAAAGATTGACGTTCTTTTTTGTTTGAATTCCAATCAAAAACCTTCCAGTTAAGCTTTAAGCCAACTATGTAAAAGCTTGTAAATGAATTATCAAGCATATTTAAACCAGGATTTCCATAACCACCTGTTGCAAAACCGGATAGCTTGGGCATATTCTCTTTAGAAAGCAGTTGTTCATTAGCTTGAATTTGTTCTTTTTTAAGGTCAAATAATTGTAATTCTGGACGATTAATGTTGGTTTCTAAGTTTGTTGTAAGATCTGGATTTGTTAAAACAATACTTGGACTGATAGTAGTACCTGTTAATGAAGATAAGGTTTCAAACAAGCTCGATTTGTTGTATTGAATTTCAGAAAGTTGCTGGTTAATTTTAAGTAATTCTGCTTCCAAAACCTTGTCTGATGCTGGTAAAATAGTACCGTTTTCAATACCTGATTTTACTTCTTTAATTCTGGCAATAAGTTGATCTTGTTTAGCTCTTAACAACGCCTTTTTTTCTTGTAAAAGCACAATAGAAAAATAGAGTTGGTTGACTTGCTTTTTCAACTGATATAAAGAGACTTCAACTTCCTTTTGCTTTGTTTTTAAGTTTGCCGATTTCGCTTGCAAAGAAGCGTTTATAAGTCCTCCATTGTAGATTAACTGATTTACAGATGCTGTAGCTTTATATTGATCTTTATTAAGAGGTTGTATGCCTGTTCCAGGAATAGGAACTTGTGTTACATCTGATTGATAGGTAGCTTGTGCCTCTAAGTTTACTTGTGGCAAAGCTTTATTTTTTATAACGTCTAAATCGTAAGCATTTTGTTGTTCTAAAAGTGCATTTTGCTTTGATAACGGATAGTTTTTGTCAACTAATTGGTAACAATCATCTAAGGATAATTGGTTTTGGGCAAAAGTTCCAAAAGAAACTAGCAAAACACTAAACATTATAATATGTTTCATGATATTATACTTTAATTGAATTAATGATAAAATTGGCGACATGTGTTTTTCGTTCTTCTATAAGTTGCTTATAATGGTTTTCATCAATATCTCCAATAGCTTCAATAAGCGGCTTGCCAATAAAGGGGAAGACGTTTAATGATAAAATATTGATAAATAATTGCTCTGCTTTAATGTCTTTTATTTGACCAGCAATCACCTCATCATCAATTTGTTTTTTAAATTTTTTTAGATTTGGAAATCCTGGATTTTGTTTCATTTGAATTATGAATTCCGGGTTTCTATTAATTTCTTGAATAATAAAATTTGGCAAATAGGGATGCTGAATGATAAAGGAGATGTAGTTATATGTGAAGTTTTTTATTTTATCTTCAATGGATGATTCATCATTTAAAATCTCATTTAGTTGGGGCGCTATCATCTCAAAAGCAGCCTTAAATACGGCATCAAAAAGCATTTGTTTGCTTCTGAAATAGTAATGCAGTAGCGCTTTATTAATGCCTGCTTCATTTGCTATTTCTTGCATTCTAGCTCCATCCATACCCTTTAGTTGAAACACTTTTTTTGCTGCGTTTAAAATATTTTGTTCTGTGTTTTGATCTTTTTTATCCATGTTTAACTAAATAGTTTAACCATTTGGTTAACAAAAGTAATACTTTTTTTGAAACAGAAAAAAAATCAAGCAAAAAATTAAATAAAACACATAGAAAATTAGTTAAACGTGAATATAATGGGACAACAACAGCTAGATATATTTTATAAAAAGACTTTATGTTTAAGTCATAAAACCTATTTTTGTGAAAAATTTAAGCTTAAATACATTGAGAATAAATAATATATCGTTTCAAAATGTTTTAAAACAGTTTTACCGGTTCGTTTTTATATCAAGTTTACTAGGACTTTTTCTATTTATATTTGATTTTGGTTTTGATCAATCATCAAAAGTTCAGAAAGTATTAAATGCGTGCTATTTTATAGTTTTAATATTAGGTATTATTACTTCAGTACTCAGGTATACAAGAAGAGAGAAAGAAATAGAAAGAAGCGTTTTAACGTTTGATATTATAAGTATCTTTATTACAATTGCGGTTTTGTATGTTCATTTTTTTTCAGAAGAAGCACATCATCATTTAACCTTTCTGTATAACGATAACTGGCTTAAGTTTGTTATAATTTTGACCTTCATTCGTGAGTTTTCAGAGCAAAACATCAATTTTAAACGAACTGTTTTAAATCCTGCACAACTCTTTATCGTCAGCTTTTTAGCTATTATCCTTATTGGTGCATTATTGTTAATGCTTCCTAATGCTACTTATACAGATATCTCCTTTTTAGATGCATTATTTACCTCAACTAGTGCCGTTTGTGTAACTGGATTAATAGTAGTTGATACTGGCACCTATTTTACACTTTTTGGCCAATCTATTATTTTAGGGTTGATACAAATAGGAGGATTGGGTATTTTAACGTTTGCCAGTTATTTTAGTTATTTTTTTAAGGGAGGTTCAACGTATGAAAATCAGCTGACCTTAAGTGATGTTACAGGTTCAAATAAACTAGGAGAGGTTTTTTCGACGCTTAAGAGAATTCTTGTCATTACATTTTCAATAGAACTAATAGCCGCTATTTTAATTTTTACAAGTTTAAATAAAACACTATTTGGATCTTTAGCCAATCGTATGTTCTTTTCGGTGTTTCATTCGGTTTCAGCCTTTTGTAATGCAGGGTTTTCCACACTTCCAAATAACTTGTACGAAACTGGTTTTAAGTATAATTACTATTTACAAAGCATCATTATCTTATCTTTTGTATTAGGTGGACTTGGGTTTCCTATAGTTGTGAATATTTTAAAGTATTTGAAATACTTTTTCACGAAACGCTTGTTTTATTTTGGAAACAAAAAACACCCATACAAACCATGGGTTCTTAACTTAAACAGCAGAATTACATTAATAACCACGTTGTCATTAACAGTTATAGGGACTATCGTGTTTTTTATAAATGAGTATAATAACACGCTAGCTGACCACCATGGTATTGGAAAGTTTATTACGGCATTGTTTGGGGCTGCTACTCCAAGAACAGCAGGTTTTAACACTATAGATATGTCTGCGCTCAATTTTTCAACTGTTATGATGATTTTTTTATTAATGTGGATTGGAGCTTCTCCGGCATCTACTGGTGGTGGTATAAAAACAAATACCTTTGCCATCGCAATCTTAAACTTTATAAGTTTGGCAAAGGGTAAGGCTAAGATTGAAATTTTTAGGAGAGAGATTGCAGATGTTTCTGTAAGAAGAGCTTTTGCAGTAATTTCATTATCTTTATTAGTTATTGGTGTGGCTATTATGCTAATTTCTATTTTTGATAGCGATAAAAGTTTATTGGATATAGCGTTTGAATGTTTTTCAGCTTACAGTACCGTTGGGTTGAGTTTAGGAATTACAGCAAAATTAAGTTCATTAAGTAAATTGGTTATTATAGCGGTTATGTTTGTTGGAAGAGTTAGTATGTTATCCATATTAATTGCCGTTGTTAAAAAAGTAAAACAGCAAAACTACAGATACCCAAAAGAAGAAATTACAATAAATTAAAATAAACATATGAAACGAGCATGCGAAAAGCATGTGACCGCTGAAAAATAATAAATATAAACACATGAAATATATCATTGTTGGATTAGGAAATTTTGGAGCGTCATTGGCAATGAAATTGACCGAAAAAGGAAATGAAGTTATAGGCATTGATACTGATATGAATAGGGTAGATGCTTATAAAGAAAAAATATCTCATACTATTTGCATGGATGCTACCGATGAGTTTACAGTTTCAGGATTGCCACTAGCAGACACCGACATGGTTGTTATAGCCATCGGAGAAAATAAGGGAGCCAATGTTATGGCGACAGCTTTGTTTAAAAATTTTCAAGTAAAGCGATTAATAAGTAGAGCTATAGAACCGTTGCATGAAAAAGTATTATATGCCATTGGTGTAGATGAAATTGTGCATCCCGAAGAAGAATCTGCCGAACGATGGGCAAAAAAATTATGTTTAAAAGGAGTTGTTGACTCCTTTGAATTAAGTGATGATTATAGTATTGTTGAAGTAAATTTACCTTCAAAATATAACGGAAAAACAATTAAAGAAATAGGCATTCGAGAAAACTATAATTTGTTAGTATTAACAACGATATCAAATAGAGAAGAAAAAAGTATCATTGGTAAAACTAGAAATATTGCAAGAGTACGTGGTATGGCTCATCCTAATGATGTCTTAAATGCTGATGATATCTTAGTAGTCTATGGTTCTAATGATCATATAAAAGAGTTCTTAAAAAAATAAAAGGGCTACGTTAACTGTATTACAGGTCATCCTTTACAATTATTTTTTATCGATTGTTGTAAGTTTAAAAAGATTTGCTTGTTCTAGAATTTGAATGGTAACTTGGGCTATATTATAGAGTAAAACATACTGTATTTGTGTTGTCTCTTTATTCTGAGTAAGCAATTTCGTACTAATATCTTTTAACGAATTCTCAATAGGTTGAAGCTTACTATCATCTTCAGAAGTTAGCCAGTTAAATGCTTCATTTAAAGCTTTTAAAATATCATTTTCAAATGCTAAAATATGTAAGGATTCATTTTTTTGCTGTTCTCTATGAGCTCCTAAAGCAGATAAATATGAAAGTAATGCATGGTTTAAATAGGTTAGTGTAAATGCCGTTTTGTTTAGTTGTTGCTGCTTTTGAGGGTCTAATTGCATGTTTTGCCAAACTTTGACTAAGGCATTATCGGCGCGATGTGCTTCTCTTCTTGCGATTCTGTATGTTAAATCATCTGATGTTTGGTTTTGATATTCATTCAATATAGCTTTAAAATAAGCCGTGTTTTTATGGATAACATCTCTTAACAAGCCTGGCAATTTTTTATATTGCCACTCTGGCCATAAAAAGCGAATCACTATAAACGAAATAAAAGCCCCAATAAAGGTGTCTATTAAACGGGGAGTCATGACATCAACACCTTTGTTAGCAATAATATTAAAGGCACATAACACAAAAACGGTAATAAAAATAACCGCCAAAGAATAACGGCGTTTCATCCAAATAAAAAATAAATATGCCGATGTAATCATTAATACAATTTGTCCAGAAAATGAAAATAATCGAATGACTAAAACGCCAATAATAACGCCCGATAAGGTTCCTAAGGTTCGTTGCAATAAGCGTTTTCTTGTCTCGCTAAAACTAGGTTGTAATACAAATAAAATAGTCAGGACAATCCATTCTCCTTTTGCGATATTAAAAAATTCAGAGACGGTAAAACCGATTAAAAAACATAGACTCAGTCGTAACGCATGCCGCATTCTGGGGTGTTCAAAATGTAATTGTAATTTCAACCGTTCGAAATACGAACCTGTTTCTTTTTCTAATTTAGGCAATGAATCCCGATCATAATTATTAGTAATATTCTTTAAGGTTTCGTGAGATTGTGTTAAATTAATAATCAATAATCTTATAGGAAGAGTACCTTTCAATTCGTTAGTCTTTAGCATGTTATTCATGGTGTCAACCAACCAATCTAAAGCTATTGGATGTTCGTACGGGCGAGTTGTAAGTAGGCTTTTAGCAAAGTTTTGGGTAGCTAAAGAGAATTCATTTAATAATTGGCGAATGCCTCCAATTAATTGACTGTTAGCAGGGTTTTCGCTTAATAAATCATACCGTTCATGACTGGATGTAGCACGTTCATGCAAACTTTGCAAAACCATGAAATAATGCAAATAGGGCTGCAGGGTTTGTTGATTTTTAAGAGCTTCTCCATAGCTGTTTAAAACATCTTTGCAAGCATCTAACGCTTCAACTATTTGTATATTTAATAAAGCGAGTTTTGCTCTTATTTCCTTTTCTGTTATTTGATCGCTTGGGAAAAGTTTTGCTTTTTCTTTTAAATAGTTTGAGAGCGCATAAAAACCTCTTGCTAATTGTTCGTTTAGAAGACTAAATGGCCTTAAAAGTAATAAGACATACGAAAAACTACTGTAAATCAAGGCTCCTAATGTTAGCAATATGGGTTGTATATACCAATTAGGACTTATTTGCGAACCAATCATCGTGTAGATTCCTATGAGTAAAGCTCCAAAGGTAACACCCCTGAATCGCTCATTAATACCACCTATTAAAATGAATACAATAGTTGAAAGCGCAAGCCCTAAACCTAATAGAATAGGATATGGTTGCAATAATTCCACAGAAAAACTAGCTATGGCAAAACTGATAACCTTTAATGCCATTGACTTTAAACGTCCGTTTGGATGATCATCGGTCTCAGAAAGTGCACCAGCAAGGGCTCCTAAACCTAAGGTAATTCCATAAAATGGTAATCCTAAAATCACCATTAAAATAACTAAGGCACCAATGACTATCGTTGCTTTAAAAGCTAATAGTCTATTTGGATTTATTAGAAATGAATCTCTATAAGAACTGTACCAAGCTAGTTGTTTTAAGTTGAAAGAGAATCTCTTCATTATTAATGATTATTCTGAATTAAATCTCAAAAATAAGCAATAGAATACAGAACCAAACAGATTATTTATCCTCTTTAAGCGGATTTTATCTGCATAATTAAATTTTCAAGATATATTTAAAAATAAGTCTTGTCTAAATTATAATTTTTCGTTTCATCGACTATATTTTGAGTTCATAAGATTTTTTAGGGTATTAGCATTTAATCATTTAATTTCGAATTAATTAATTCATTTTCCCTTTATGAAAAAGTTAAATTCCCTCATTTGCTTGGTGTGCGTTATTGGTGCTTACCAGTCTTTTTACGCACAAGAATATGCTTCTGTTTTAGATAATAATACATTTGTACCAGAAAAAAACAGTGCTGTTTATGATTATTCTGAAAGTAACCTAAACAAGGAAACTATTTCTGTTTCAGAAGTTATTGAAAAACCAGCAGATTATAAGAGACGTAGTCCTATTTACGATTTTTCTGAAAGTAATTTGAACAATGTAGATACGATTCCTGATTATATAAATAAAGAAAACAAAATAAAGATATCAGGAACTATTTATAAAAGTGATGGGGTAACACCTGCTAGCAATGTTCTTCTATATATTTATCAGCCTGACGAGAATGGTGTTTATGAAATGAAAAAGGAAAACCACAAGCGTTATGTTTACCATAGAGCTTGGATAAAAACTAATGAAGATGGACAATATACCTTTTATACGTTTATGCCAGGTAGGTTTTTACACAGTAACGAACTTAAGAATATACACAGAGAAATTAAAGAACCTGGCAAGGCTGAATATGCTCTGGATGCCTTCTTTTTTGATAATGATCCTTTAGTTCAAGGTCTGTCTGAATCTTGTCGCTCACAATTAAACAAAAGTGTTTTAAAACTTGAAAAGAAGAACGATATATACGTTGCTACAAAGGATATTGTTTTAGAATAAAAAATAATATTTCTCCTAAAACTAATAAGCATAAAGGCTTCATTAACCAAAATGAAGCCTTTATTTTTTCTTAATTTAAACTATTTATAACTCTTAACAGGTTAGATTTGCTATTAAAAAGCATAAATTCTGTATCGATTTTTTTAAGTTGACTTTCTATAAGTTTAGCTTCTCTATAATTAACCAAAAACAAGGAACCCTCGCCTAAATCAAATTTACGCTCTTCACTTTTTACTAATTGTTTATAGTCGGTAACTAAATTTAAAAGTAGTTGATTTTGGGTTTTATAAGATTCGATTTCCTGTAATGTGGCATCAATTTTATTTTTTAAACTAACCTTGGTTGCAGAAATATCAAAGTCTATATCTTGTAATTTAAGTTTTGTAAGTTTCAAATCTGCACGTTCTTTACGAAGGAATAATGGAAAACTAATGATTAATCCACTCTTATAATTTGCTGTATTTAATAAATTAATGTCATTATAATCCGTCGTTAAAAAATTATATTCTAAATCAACTCTAGGTAATAGATTATTTGTTTTTAATCGTTTGTCAATAGTTAATATGTCTCTTTTAAATTGAAGTTCTTTGAGTTTAGGATGATTTTCTATAGATACATCAGATACGTTTAAAATGGAACTATTTAAAACTAAATCAATCTTGTTAATGGTTTCAATATCGGGCGTTATACTATCTGTTAATTCTACAGGTAAGTTGTTTTCTAACCATAGATAATTTGAAATTTCTAAGGTAGATTTGATGTAACCAATTTTAGCCTTTTCAAAATCTAACAATCTATTTTTTAAATTTATACTAGCCTCAAGCGTATCAATAGCAGGTTTATCTCCAGCTAAATAATTTGTTTTTACATTATTAAATCTTGTTTCAGCATTTACTACAAAATCTGAAAAAATTATTTGTGATTGATAATTTTTAAGCCAATTAAAATAAGATGTGATAGCATCATATAAAATTTCATTAATAACTTGGTTTTGTTTTGCTTGTGCTTGTTTTGTGTATATTTTAGCTTGTTTTAAGGTCGCCATTCTGTCATTAGCAAGTAACCCTTTTGCAAGAGAGATTGAAACTCCGGCACTGTACAAACCATCTGTTGGGGTGTTATATTCTGGATTTAAATAGGTTCCTTCATTATTTTCATATTTTCCTTTTAACTCAATTCCGTACCATGTAGGGATTTTAAAAGTTGCATTAAGTTTATCATAATATTCAGTGCTTTTAAAGGTCTTTCTATTATAATCTACTTCTATCTTGGGATCAAAAGCCCCTCTCGATTTTAGTAATTTAGCTTCACTTTCGCTCGTTATAAGTTTGGCCTGCTTTACAATAGGGTGAAATGCTTTTACATATCCAATGTATTCTTCCAAAGATAATATTGTGCTATTCTCTTGAGAAAAACCAATAGAAAAAGATATAAAAAATAATACAACAGCTAATTTTTTCATGAACTCTTCTTTTTAGTTTTAGCACTATCTAAGTTTTTATTTGGTTGATAGAAGTTAGGAGGGAAGCTATTGATTTGCCTCCACAATTCAAACCAAATAGGCACATTATCTAATAATGCAATAGTTTTTGCTCCTGAACCAACACGAATAGCTTCTGGCCAATTCACATCGTTTTCATCTGGTTTTACTAATACACGATACATACTATTAGCGCTAATAAAGTTTTCAATGGCAACTACTTTAGCGCTGTAGGTTCCGTAAGACACATTTGGCCATCCGCTAAATACAATAGCAGGCCATCCATCAAATTGAACTCTAACTTTTTCTCCTACATGTATTAATGGTAAATCTATTGGGCGTACATACATTTCTACAGCTAATTCATAATTTGCAGGCATAATACTTACCAATTGTTCTCCTTCTTTAAAAGTTTCACCTATACCAGATATTATGGCTTTATTAATATAACCATCTTGCGGAGCTGTTACAAAAAGCAGACTACTTCGTTTTGTGTAGTTTGCTAAACTCGTCTCTAATTTTGATACTTGCGCTTGAGTATCAAAACCACTTGATTGGGCTGCATATACATCACTTTCTGCTTTAGCTAACTTATCGGCATAAGTGGCATTAATAGTAGATATGGCAAGTTGACTGTTTATAACTTCATTTTTTGTACTTAAAAATTTATTTTCCTGTGAAATTAATTTAGCATTAGCCTCTTGAAATTTTGAACGCTTTTCTTCTACATCCTTAACTGCTTTTAAACCGTCTTTCTGTAGTGTAAGTGTTCGTTCATATTGAATCTTAGCAATATCTGCATTTATTTTGATGGCTTCTAAATCAATACTATCACTTTTCACTTTTAAGCGAGATTGCAACAGCTTGTTTTTTGCTTGTTCTAATTTTAAACGCCGTTCTTGTTGTAAGGCTGAAATCTGACTCTCATAAGCGATAACTTTGTTTTTATAAGCGACTACAGACGACGATTTAGCCAAAAGCTGGTCATCCGTTCGTTGAGCTAATTTCTCATCAAAGTAATCACTTTTTACTTCTGAGATACGAAGTATAGTATCACCTTTTTTGACAAAATCACCTTCTTGTACAAACCATTCCTCAATACGTCCAGGAATCTGTGATTGCAAGGTTTGAGGACGTTGATTAGGTTTTAACGTCGTCACAGTTCCATTACTCGTAATGTTTTGCGTCCACGGCAAAAAAAGTATAATTAATAAAACAATAGCTAAGATTAATAAGAATTTTTTAAATATTTTATGATATTCTTTAGTAAATATTTCTTTTCCTGATTTAAACTTAGTAAGGTCTATAAATTCTGAAACCTTATTACTTGATATATTTAACATAGCTTACAATTTACTTTCAATAATAATTCCTTTTTTTAGTGTTATGTTTTTGTTGCAACTATGCTTCCAACTTTCGTTGTTACTCACAACAATGAGGCTCCAAGGCTGAGATTTATTTGTTAGAAACTCAATAATCTTTTTGGCCTCTTGTTTTTGAAATTGATCTAAAGGATCTTCAAGAATAAGAAGTTTTGGTTTTTTAACAATCGCTCTTGCTAACACTAATTTTTTAGTAACCGTATAAGCTATTTGTTTACCTTCTGGATTTAGTATAGAATTTAAGCCTTGTGGTTGTTGTTTTAAAAAATCCGTTAAACCTAAATTTTCAAAAGTTTCATAAATTAATTCGTCAGAAATATCAAGATTTCCAAATGTGACATTTTCTCTAATGGTACCTTCAAAAGGTGTTTCTTCAGAAAGCGACAATCCTAAAAGAGCTCGATATTCATTAATAAATAAACTTTTAACAGAAAGATTGTTAACATACATATAACCTGCCGTTGGTAAAATTAATCCAGAAATAAGTTGTAATAAACTTGATTTACCAGCACCACTTTCACCTTCAATCAAAATCCTATCTTCAGGGTTAATTTTGAATGAAATCTCATTTAAAATTGGATTATATTTGTTATCAACAGAATAGGATACCTCGTTAAGCTCTATAGTTAATGGAGCGTCCTTTTTTATTAATTCTCCTTTTTGAGGTTCTATAGGTTTATCTACAACTTGTCCTAATTTTTCTATTGAAGTTAAGACATCATAAAATGATTCTAATCCCAGAATTAGTTTTTCAACGGAATTAATTATTAAAAGTATAATAATTTCAGCAGCTACAAACTGCCCGATATTCATTTGCTGATTTAGCACCAAAAATCCACCAATCAATAAAAGGCCAGCGGTTACTAGCACTTTAAACCCAATCATTTGTTTAAACTGTAGCATCAAAATTTTAAAATGTTTTTCTCTTGATGTCAAATAATCGTTAACTAGAGTATCACTTTTTTGTAAGGCTAAAGTAGTTGTTCCAGACAATTTAAAACTTATTACAGCACGTGAAATCTCTTGCAACCAATGTGCTACACGATATTTGTTTTTGGATTCTTTTAAGCTGGTTTCCAGACCTATTTCAGCTGTATATTTAAATACAATATAAATTAAGAGTATTAACAAAATTCCAAAAATGATAAAAAATGGATGGTAAAACGATAATAAAACCAGGGCAAATATAATTTGTAAAAAGGCCGACGGTACATCTATTAAAATTTTTGATAATCCTTTTTGAATTGTTAATGTATCAAAAAAGCGGTTGGCTAATTCTGGAAGATAAAAGTTGCGTAATTCTTTCATTTGTATCTTCGGAAATCTATAGCTTAATTCAAAAGAAGCTCTCGTAAAAATACGTTGTTGAATAGTTTCAATAATACGCATTTGCATTAATTTTAATATACCTGAAAAAGCAACGCCACCAGTTACAAGTATGATTAAAACAATCCAAGATGCCGATATTTGAGCACCTTGTAGCAAACTTATAATAGCTTGTATACCTAATGGCAAAGATAAAGCCACAAGCCCCTCAAAAATAGCATAATATGCAATTTGATAGATATCTTTACGCTCTAATTCTAATAAACCTAAAAAGCGTTTCCATGGCGATAGTGTTTTATTTTGCATCAGTTAATGTTTTTAGAGTTAAATCGATAAAAAATTCTGTAGGTGTAATTTCATCGTTACAATTTGTAATAGATTTAAAATGAATTTTAACAAATTGTTGATGCAAGGCACTTTCGATTACAGAACTAGCTAAAGTTAAAGGATATTTATAGGACGTATTATAGGCGGAAATGATTTCAGAAATTCTTTGAACAACACGTTTATAAGGCATAAAACTGCCATCTTTATTTTCTATATCAACATCCTTTGTTAAATATGATTTTGAATTTTCATTAATGACAATTTGATTGAGTAACACCTCATTAATATGGCTATACTTACTATCTTGTTTGGTGGTTCTGGAAACTATCTCTATAGCTTTTATCAATTTATCTTTAGTGTCATTAATACTGTAAGTTTCTAATACAAGTTGATATTCTATCCAGCTCCAATACCAAGATGTTAGATAAATAAGAAGTTTATGTTTACTCTCAAAATAGCGATATATAGAGCTTTCATTGGAGCCTATAAGCTGCCCTAACTTTTTAAAATTAAAATCTTCAAAGCCGATGTTTTCAAGTAGAATAATACTATTTTCCACAATTTTTTTTCCTAAAGAAGAGGATTCAGGATCTTTTAAATAAATACCTGGCGGAACTTCAATTTTAATATTTGATAGTAATTTATCCATAATTAATATTTTAGATTGCAATATTAATAGTATTACTATTAAAAACAAAATTAATTATAGTATTTTTTTAATGTATATAGTTTATATAAAAATACACTATTTAACTCTTTTTAAAAAGGAGAGGAGAAGGTTTAATATCATTTAAAAAGTATACTGATACTTATTTATAAAAAATAGTCTTTTAATTACTTAAATGAAAAATTGTAAGAGAATTAGCGTCTTTGGCCTGAAAACCCCTTGGCTTCAACTTTACCAAAGCCATAGCAATAACAAAAGTTATAAAGCGGAAGCGTTTTCTGTTCCTAAAAGAGTTGAAAATTTGGTTGTGAATAAAAGTGTTAATCAATTGGTGTTGCAA
>TARA_R110002033_G_scaffold111827_1_pt1 | contig 27257 bp, 17 predicted proteins | sample TARA_R110002033 | Tara Oceans TARA_R110002033 (sample SAMEA4397051) | marine metagenome | biome: Polar Biome; feature: [SRF] surface water layer (ENVO:00010504); material: water (ENVO:00002006), including particulate matter (ENVO:01000060) such as... | depth 5 m
TCACCGCTCGATCAATGACACGCAAGCCACTCATCTAGTCACTCGCCCAGACATGAAAAAGTGCCTGATATTTTTTAAAAAATTAGTTGAAACAACAGACCTTGCAATAGACCAATCTTAGCCTGGATGAGTTACTAAGTTAGGTACATCGTGAAAGGCTAAAGCTTAGAGACAAAAAAGACGACTATGATGAGAAATAGTATTTTTAATTATGTGACTCATAGTCTGTTGAGCTTTTAGTTTGAGAGGTAGATGCTAGGGGAAAGTTAACAACAGTAGTAGCGAGTGAATGATTTTTAGGAAGGCAACCGCATCAACATTGAAAAGCTTACGTCTTGAGGCTGGTCTGAGCCAAGAGCAATTGGCAAGGAAGTCAGGGATAGATAGGACTTATATTTCTGGTGTAGAGCGTGGTGTTCGAAATATTACTCTAGACTCGCTAGAGACTATCGTTTTGGCTTTAGGTGTCAGTCAATCAGAATTTGTTGTAACACTCCATAAACACCTAAAAATGGTTAAGGCTGTTGATTAGCTCATTAACTTTTTGATAGCCTTATAAGCGGCTTCAAGCGCTTGATTAGCTTCAAAGTCTAACCCACAATCAAGCTCTTCATCATCCCTGCTTATCGACCAGCTAAAGCCTTCACGATACTGATCTGGATTAGATTCAATAAAAATATCAAATCCAAGATATGTCTCTTCATGTGGAAGATTCATTACCGATACATTGTTCATTGGTTTTTCCTGTTATGATATTTGAGGTGATTATCATACTTCTGATGCCTAAGGTCTACGGACTATGAGTCACATTTTTTATAAATGAAAACCTTGCATGTGAGCAAATCTACCTATAAATAAAAATACGTTGTAAATCATAAATAAGTCTTCCTAACTAGCCATAGAAAGTCACAATTGTGAATAATCCAAGCCTAAATCAATATTGTAGTATTCTCATAGGCTGTTACTAGTTAAAATAGGTAGTAATGTTTTAGGAATGAGGTAGTTTCATTTCAAATTGGTTTGTTGAGGAAAGTAAGGTAATGAATGTTTCTTGCGTTGATTTATTTTGTGGTGCTGGTGGCCTTACACATGGTTTTGTAAAGGAAGGTTTGAGAGTTACTGCTGGTATTGATCTTGATAGCGCCTGTAAATTTCCTTATGAGAAAAATAATGATTCCATTTTTTATGAACGAGACGTTAGTTCTATTTCAATTGAAGAATTAAATAATATGTTCGGAGGTGCACAAGTCAAAATTCTTGCTGGTTGCGCCCCATGTCAGCCATTTTCAAATTACTCGAATAGATACGACATCAACAGAAACAATCGGTGGAGTTTACTCAATGAGTTTTCTCGGTTGATTAAAGGAGTTAAGCCTGATGTTATCACTATGGAAAATGTTCCAAGTGTACAAAAACATGAGGTTTTTAGTGATTTTGTTGGTCAACTCAAAGAATATGGTTATCAGGTGTGGTATCAAATAATAGATAGTACTCATTATGGGATTCCACAAACTCGTAAAAGGCTAGTTTTACTCGCATCCTTACACGGCGATATTAAGATGATTGAAAGAACTCATCTAAAACCAAGAACGGTAAAACAAGCAATTGGGCGACTCGCTCCAATTGCAGCAGGCGAGTCTTCAAAGCATGATCGATTGCATAGAGCCGCTTCTTTAAGTGAATTAAATATACAGCGTATAAAAAGTTCAAAACCTGGCGGAACCTGGAGAGATTGGCCTGAAGAGTTAGTGGCAGAGTGTCATAAAGATAAGAAAGGGAAGACTTACTCAAGTGTTTATGGCCGGATGGAATGGGATAAACCTGCTCCAACTATGACTACTCAGTGTTATGGTTTTGGAAATGGAAGATTCGGCCACCCTGAACAGAATAGGGCTATCTCACTAAGGGAAGCTGCAATTATTCAAAGCTTCCCTCGTAACTATAAGTTCTTAGATCGCGGGCAAGAGGTAAATGTTAATAGCTTGGGACGTATGATTGGTAATGCTGTACCTGTTGGCTTAGGCGAAGCTATTGCGAAAAGTATCAAGGTACATTTAGAAGAATATGGAAAAGATATTACCTTGAATTAAATTATATTAAGGAAAATAAATGCTTGAAAATATTGAAGATGAATTTATACCGCTAAGCATCTCTCCAGAACCAGGCCAGCTGGTTGAAGTCAGAAAAAGGCAATGGATTGTCGCTGATGTTAGTACCTCACAGCTCCCAAACTCATTTCATAAAAAACAAAACTACGTAAAACTATCTTCTATAGACGAAGATGGTTTAGGCGAAGAGCTAGAGGTTATCTGGGAAATAGAGCCTGGCGCTCATATTATCGAAAAATCTGGATTACCCGAAATTAATGGTTTTGATGATGCTAATAAATTAGATGCATTTTTAGATGCAGTTCGCTGGGGAGCTGCAAAAAATGCAGATAAAGGCTTTTTACAAGCGCCATTTCGTAGTGGCGTAAGCATTGAGGATTTTCAGTTAGACCCCCTTGTTCGAGCTATTAATATGGCTCGTGTAAACTTACTTATTGCTGACGATGTAGGTCTCGGTAAAACTATTGAAGCGGGTCTTGTTATTCAAGAAATGTTGTTACGTCATCGAGCCCGTACAGTGTTAATTATTTGCCCCGCTTCATTGCAGTTGAAGTGGCAAGATGAGATGCAAGAAAAGTTCGGTTTAGAGTTCAAAATCGTTAATACCGAATATGTTAAAAATCTAAGGCGTGAACGTGGTATTCATGCAAACCCTTGGACTTCATTCCCTCGTTTGATCACCTCTCAAGACTGGATTAAGAGTGGTGAAGGTTTAAGACTTTTACGGGAAATTATTCCGACGAATGCAACTTACCCTCGTAAATTTGACATGATGGTAATTGATGAGGCTCATAACATAGCCCCTTCAGGATCAGCTAATTACGCAGTTGCCAGTCAACGAACGCAAATTATTAGGGAAATAGCGCCGCATTTTCAACACAAATTATTTTTAACCGCGACTCCGCATAACGGTTATACAGAATCCTTTACATCGCTACTCGAAATCCTAGACGACCAACGCTTTTCACGCAATATTTTACCAAATGAAAAACAACTTCAAAAAGTAATGATCCGCCGTTTAAAAACGGATCTAGTTGATGAAAAAGGTGACCCTCTATACCCAAAAAGAAAGTTACAAGCTTTAGAAGTTAATTACACTGAGCTTGAACGAAATATGCATATGAAGCTAGATCAGTATGCAGCGAAACGCGAGGAATCGAATGCTCACGCTAAAAATACTATGGCAACTAAGTTTGTTAATGGATTACTTAAAAAGAGGTTGTTTTCATCGCCCGCCTCTTTCGCATCTACTCTTGAAAAACACATCAATACATTAGGCAGAACGACCGAGCAAAAACAAGTCACGGCGATAGAAGAACGAATCCTTAGGAAAGCAATGCTTAAGGCCGAAGAGGACTATGCAGATGATCAAGAGTTTGAAAACGCCCAAGAAGAGGCGATTGAAGAAGCAACTAATCGAAGTGCTCCTCTTAGCTCCGAAGAAAAAGTTTTATTAAATGAATTGAGAGCTTGGGCGCAATCAGCACAACACAGGACTGACTCAAAAGCAGAGGCCATTTGCCAATGGATAGAGTTAAACTTAAAAGATAACAAAAAGTGGAATAACCAGCGAGTAATACTATTTACTGAATACCGAACAACACAGCAGTGGTTAGAAAAAATACTGACTGAAAAAGGGTATGCAGGTAAAAGATTAGCAATGATAAATGGCGGTATGGACCATGAAGAGCGAGAAGAGATAAAGGCCGCCTTCCAAACCCACCCGGATCAATCAAGTGTCAGAATATTATTAGCTACAGATGCCGCATCAGAAGGTATAGATTTACAAAATCACTGTAATTGTCTTATTCATTTAGAGATTCCATACAACCCAAATGTTATGGAACAGCGCAATGGTCGAATTGACCGTCATGGTCAAAAAGCCAAAGAGATCCTAATCTGGCACCCAGTTGACTCTGGAGCTGCATTTGAGAAAAGTAATGCTATAGGAGGCCACAAAGACGACATTATTCGTGCCCTTACTAAACTTGAGTCTATGCGCGAGGACATGGGAAGCGTTAACCCTGTCATTGCACCACAAATGGCTGGCTTAATCGAAGGACGCGCTACCCAATTAAATACTGAGCTTGCTGAAGCTAAAATGGCAAAAGTCAAAAAAGCAGTACGAGCAGAACGCGATTTACAAGAGAAAATAAAGAGGCTACATCAACAATTAATAACAACCCAAGAAGATTTTCACTTAACACCTGCTCACGTGGTTGCTGCCGTACAAACTGCTTTAGAAGTTGCTCAAAAGCCACTTTTAAAACAATCATCACTTCCTAATACACCAGATGGAAGTATTTTCACGATGACTGAGTTTACAGGTTCGTGGGCACCATGTAACAAAGGGTTACGCCATCCGTTCACTAAAGAAATACGACCAATCACCTTTGATCACAAAGTCGCTAAAGGTAGAGATGATGTTGTTTTAGTCCATTTGAATCATCGTTTAGTACAAATGTGTTTAAGGCTTTTGAGAAGTAGGGTTTGGGAAAAAGACGATAAACTTCATCGAGTAACCGTTAGAAGTGTTCCTAGCTCTCAATTAAGTGGCATTGTTGCCATTGTGACCTCTAGGCTTTTGATTGTAGGTGGTACCCATAATCGCCTCCATGAAGAAATAACATATGCAGGTGGATATTTAAAAGACAATGGCTACAGCCGAGAACGTGGGGTAAATCAAATTAATGATTGGATAGAACAATCAAAACCAGCTGCGATTTCACAGCAAACCAAAGATGCCTTAAAAACGCGGTTTACTAACCAGGCGAGTGCTATTTACCAAACCGTTGAAGCTCGCTCAAAAGAGCGACTCAGTAATCTTGAAAATACCCTAGAGCGTATTAAGGCCAAAGAAATATCTGATATCACATCTGTACTTGATGAACTGAATGATTCAATAAAGATTGAGTTAGCTAAAGAAGGGGTAATCCACGAACAGTTTAGTTTATTTGGTGACGATGAGCGAACTCAAGTAACAAAAGATAAAGTGGCTATTGAGATGAGACAAAAACGCATTGAAACAGACAAAAAAGCTGAAACCGAAGCTATTGAAAAACGATATGCAAATTACATAGATCGCACTTTTCCTGTCGCAGTAATTTTCTTAGTTCCAGATAATCTTTGTGAGGCTAACTAATGGCATATTCAACTAACCAACATGCTGAGTGGCTCTCACTTATTGAAGTCTCTGGCCCGTTTTTAGCTGAGCCAATTCTTAATCAAGCTTTTCCACAGGGGTTGGAAAAGCTTGATCCAATAACAAAACGACAATTTCGCCAAGCTTATGATGAATGGCGTGAAGTCATTGATAGTGACTCGCAAAACGATATAGCAATCAAAGATGGAATTCATCGGCAATGGACCAATTGGGTACTAAAGTTTGGTTTAGAGCTAGACGAAGATGAGGATGGCGAGATTCTTAAAGACTCACTTCAAATGCCGTCTTCGATTCAAGTATCTATCCCTGAGCACAGCCTCATTATAAAACCAGAATTTGCAGTTATAAAAAATGATAACGCGCCGCCTTACATGCTAATTCAAACTTATCCAGCTGGTACCGCATTAAGTGAGGTTTTAAGAGGAGATAGTTGGTCAACAAGCCCCGCTGACCGTATGACTTACCTGTGCCGTGGCGTTGGTACTCGATTAGGCTTGATCACCAATGGTGAACAGTGGATGTTCATTGATGCACCTGCAGGAGGGATAACCACCTATGCAAGTTGGTTCGCAAGGCTATGGGGATTAGAGCCAGTAACGCTAAAAGCATTTTATAGTTTATTTAATATCGGCATTGTTTTTAATGGTTTTGATGAAGCTAAAAGCCTACCTCAACTTATTGATGAATCGTTACAACATCAAGATAATGTTACCCAAACACTAGGTACGCAAGTTAGTCGCGCCGTTGAAGTGCTTATTCAATCAATTGATAGAATAAATCATGATCATAATGATGAATTATTAGCAGGGGTTGAGCCAGAAGAGCTATATGAGGCTGGGTTAACGTTAATGATGCGTTTAGTCTTTTTGCTCTGTGCGGAAGAGCGTGGTTTATTGTTATTAGGAGACCAAGCATATGAGTCTAACTACGCCTTATCGACGCTACGGGCTAAATTAAGGGAGGATGCTAGTTTACATGGTGACGAAGTTCTTTCTTATCGAAAAAATGCCTGGGCACGTTTATTAGCCATATTTAGAGCTGTTTATTCAGGCGTCGAACATGAAAACATGCGAATGCCTGCACTCGGTGGTTCGCTATTCGATCCTGATAGGTTCCCTTTTTTAGAGGGTAGAAAAAAAGGCTCTAAGTGGCTTAAAGATGAGGCTAATCCTCTTCCTATTGATAACCGAACCGTTTTACTTTTTTTAGATGCTATTCAGTTATATCAAGGGCGAACGTTGTCTTATCGAGCACTTGATGTAGAGCAAATCGGTTATGTTTATGAAGGTTTATTAGAGCAAACAGTAAAACGTGCATCAGATGTAACACTGGAGTTATCTGGCAGTAAAAGCTGCAAACAGCCTTGGGTACACTTAGGTGAACTAGCGTCAGCTTCATTAGATGGCGAAACAGCATTAAAAAAATTACTTACGGAAAGAACCGCAAGTTCAGCCTCACGTATTACTAATGATTTAGCTAAAGAAGTCACTGATGCTGATATTGATAAGTTGATGGTCGCTTGCTACAACGATGCAGAACTCTGTCAACGTATCAAACGTTATTATCATTTTTTGAGGTTTGATGCTTGGGGGAATCCTTTGCTCTACCCGAAAGGTGCTTTCATGCTTACTACGGGTTCAGATAGGCGTGAAACCGGCTCCCATTACACACCTAAATCATTAACGGAATCAATTGTCACGGAAACACTTGAGCCGGTCGTTTACATAGGTCCGGCTGAAGGAAAATTACGAGAAGAGTGGCAATTAAAATCACCGGAAGCATTACTTCATTTGAAAATCTGTGATCCTGCTATGGGCTCTGGCGCCTTTTTGGTTCAAGCATGTCGCTGGTTAGCAGAACGTGTTTGTGAATCCTGGCTGTTAGCAGAACAAAGTGGAAGCTTTATAACCGTTAAAGGTGTTGCATCAACAGATGAATCACTAGAACTAATACCAATTGATGCTGAAGAGCGTTTGATTGTAGCTAAACGTTTAATTTCTGAGCGTTGTTTATACGGTGTTGATATTAATCCTTTAGCGGTTGAGCTTGCCAAGTTATCTATTTGGTTAATCACATTATCCAAAGATCGTCCATTTGGCTTTTTAGATCACAACCTAAAATCTGGTGATAGTCTACTGGGTATACATAATCTAGAGCAGCTCAGTTACTTAAACTTAAACCCACCTCAAGTTAAAAAGACAAAACTAATAGAACAACCATTTGCAAAGCAAATTAAAGAGCTTGTTACTGAAACCTTAGAGTTAAGAAAAAAAATAGCTTCACATGACATTAATCTTGTTTCAGATATTGATGAAATGTCTAGCTTAGAGCAACAAGCAAAAGAGAAAATATTGCTTCCTAAGTTAATTGCAGATGCGTTAGTTGGTTTAACATTAGAGTCAGGTGGCAAGCTGCGAGATATATCCGTATTATCTACATTCATACAACAGGCCGTGGGTGGTGATGAGGAGTCTTTGTTCACATTAAAAGATATTGCTGAACGAGGTTTATCTTCAGATTTACCAGACAAGAATAAAACTAGAAACGCATTCCATTGGGTATTAGAATTTCCAGAAATAATCAAACATGGTGGTTTTGACTCAATAGTAGGTAACCCACCATTTTTAAAAGGTACTGCAATTGGTAGGTCATTTGGAAGAAAATATCGCGGGTATTTAGGAGAAACTATTGGTGGCGGGACAAAAGCTAGTTATGCCGATTTATGTTCATTTTTTTTGCTTCGGACTTCTAGCTTACTTAACTCAAAAGGCCTAAGTGGTTTAATCTGCACTAATACAATCTCTCAAGGGGATACTCGTGAGATGGGGCTAGATCAGGTTGTTGGAATTCACAATAAAGAACTCGTTTGGGTTAACACTAAAACGTTATGGCCGGGTTCTGCTGCCGTTGTGGTGTCGTTATTAGTATTTGCTAATAAAAATTGGAATGGTAAAAAATGTTTAGATAACAAAGTTGTTGAATATATTTCAGAGTTTCTTAGCGATTCTAAAGAAAGCTTAATTACTCCTAAAAAACTTTTAGAAAATGAGAAATTGGCTTTTAAAGGAACTACCACTGGGTGTAAAGGTTTTGTTATAACCGATAATGAAGCTAAAGAGCTCTTCAGAACTGATAAAAAGTATTATGAAGTCGTTCATGAGTTTATTGGTGGAGGTGACTTTAATAACTCCCCCACATTTAGTACTGATAGATGGGTTATAAATTTTAGAGATTGGTCTTTTGAAAAGGCTTCTGAATATCCAAAATGTATTGAAATTTTGAGAGAAAGAGTTAAGCCGTATTATGACTCTAGGACAGGACAAATTCATGAAGAAAGCTATTGGAAATTTTCGGACAAGAGGCTAGAAAGTTATAAACTTATTAAGCCAATGGATAGAGTTCTATTTCACTCATTCACGAGTAAACATTTGTGTTTTGGTTTTCTCCCTGTAGGCATGGTTTATTCTGCTCCTCATGTGGTAATCGCACTTTCAGGATTTGAACATTTTGCTGTTTTACAGTCATCGTTCCACTTGCTCTGGATTATAGAATTCTGCTCCACTATGAAAACAGACATACGTTATGCACCATCCGACTTATTTAATACTTACCCTTTTCCTGAAGGGGTAATTAATCATATTAACTCAACTAAAACTATAGAACTTGAGGGGATAGGTGAAAAATACTATAAACGTAGAACTGATATTATGATTGAAAAAAATATTGGTTTGACCAAATTTTATAATCTTATACATGATGAAAGAAATGTAGATGTGGACGTGGTTAGTTTTAGGAGTCTGCAACAAGAACTGGATTCTGTTGTTGCGGCTTCATATGGTCTTGATATAAAGCTCAATTATGAGTTCAGGGAAACGAAAATAGGAATTCGACTAATACCAGACGAGCCAAAGGTGACAAGAATAATTTCATTTTTACGTAAGCGTAACGAAGAATCGATCAATAAATAATTTGAAATAAATAAAGTGCTATAGGCTTTGTTTACGATCCTAATTTATTCGAATGGAAATTTTATTTATAGAGCCGAGCCAAATAAATTTGGTTGTTTATGTGATTTATAAGTTCACACATGATGCCTACTAGTTGAAGTTTCAATAGAGGCTGAATACAACAAAATTGAATTAGGTAAAACTTTAGCAAAGATTATATATTTTATAGGTAAATCATGTTTGCAAAAAAATTAAATAATAATAGCGCATTTATTGCTGTTAAAAATGAAAATTTAAATAACATACTTTACGGAGATTATTGTCTACACCTTAAAGGCAAAAAAGCCTTATTTTCAAGTATTGAAGATGGCTATTGGGTGCTCGTTGTAGATACAGCTAATGTGCTATTAGGCGTTGGCCGTATTTATCGTCAACGAAGTGATTTAGATTCAATTACGCTGTTTTTTGATAAATATCTAAAAGCTGATTCACCTGTCCCTGTTTCATTTCCTCGTTCGGGACAAATATCTCGTGTTGAATGGACTAAATTTGCTGAAGAGTTACCTAAATTACTCGGTAAAACCTTAGCTGATATCCCATTAATTGAAGATGATGTATATGTACGTGAATTACTGCAATTAGCCGTAAAAGATGACTTGTTAGGGCCTGCAAATGGTCCTTATGAGCAGATTCTGGATATGAGCGTGCGTGACCGTTATTTAGTGGGTCGTTTAGCGCCACTTGATGCCACTGAAAAAGGTGGAGAATTTGGTATTGATGGCTCTGGGGATGAAGACGAGGAGCCAGAAGACCTTATTGTAAAAGCGCAATCAAGCAAGGCAACACCAACCAGTAATGTTAAACCTGAGCCAGATGCCAGTGAAGAAGTGGATGCTGCGAGTAATCAGTCGTTAATTCCTTCAAGCATGGGCTTTACCTTTTGTGTATCGGGTGACGAAAAAAGTATTGAACTTCAAGCTAGTTGGGGTCGATATGAGCGTTTCTATGAGCATGAGATGTATAAAACTCATACTGACCCTGAAACAGGTGAAGAGTCTCAAGGTGCCAAGGTAAAAGTTTGGCAGCGTATACCGTGCGGAGGTGCTTTTAATTTACTATTAGAAACGGGCGCTATTAAGTCTATCTCAATTGATAAAGAAAACCCTGCCGTTGTTGTTCAAGGTACGGTAAGAAAACCTAATGAGAATGGTGATATGCTAATTACTATTTTCTTAGTCAATACACAAACTGAGCCTGAAACAAATAGAGATATGGCTTGGGTATTTCAACCTCAGATCTCCGCCACAGCGGTAAGTGAATCGGTTAACAAAGATGTATTTCGTAAGCGTCCAGTATTAAAGCCTGATGGTGAAGACTTAGAGCGAGAATCATTAGAAATGATTTATCGTAAGCAAATCGAATTTGCTTCAGGTCATGGTATTGCTGTTCATGCGAATGTATCGGCGAATGACGTTGAACGAGCAACAAAAGTTAAAACCGTAATAATGCCTGAGTATGAAGTGCCGGTAACTGAAGTGCCAGGCCTGCGGGATGGTGATAGACCAGCGCTTAAAAAGATGATGTCTGATGGTTATTTAGACATGATGAAGTTAGCAACAATGACAAGAGAAGAACTTGTTATTGCTTTAACTCAGATGACTAATGATTATACAGCTTGGATAGAAGAACAAAAACAAAGAGTGGGTGATGATGTTGTTAATCACGATGATGCAGCGTTAAGGGCCATAAATAGCTGTAACGAAATTAACTTACGCCTTAATGAAGGTATCAGTGTATTGGCCAACCCAGAAAACGCTAATGCCCTGCAAGCATTTCGCTTTGCAAACTTAGCAATGGCTAAACAACGTGTACAAAGTATTTATGCACATAAACGCCGAAGTGATAAAAGCATTACTGTAGAAGAGTTGAATAAAAACCCTAAAAATTATTCTTGGCGTTCATTCCAGTTAGCGTTCTTATTGTTATCAATTCCTGCATTAGCCAACCCAGAACACCAAGATAGAACTGAATCATCAGAGTCGTTTGCCGATTTATTATGGTTTCCTACTGGTGGTGGCAAAACTGAAGCCTATCTTGGTGTAGCCGCCTTTACGATGTCGATTCGTCGATTTCAAGGTAGTTTAGGTGGTTTTGATTCTAGTCGTGGCTTAGCGGTGATTATGCGCTATACACTCAGATTATTAACACTTCAGCAATTTCAACGTGCTACAGCACTCATTTGTGCTATGGAAGTAATACGCAGAGAAGCTATAGCTAACGGCGATATGAACTTAGGTGAAGTGCCATTTACGATTGGCTTATGGGTCGGGAATAAAGTTTCTCCTGGGACGACATCCGACAGCGCCAAGGCGATAAAAGATATTCGAGATCCTGAAAAATTTAACGCTGGCAGTTCATCGCCAGCACAGTTAACTAATTGTCCGTGGTGTGGTGAAGAGATTGATCCTGGTAAACATATTGAGGTAAATACTGATAAATTGCAGACCGCTATTTATTGTGGTGATAGAAAAGCTCGCTGTGAATTTTCGAAGGGTAAATCTGCAAATTTGGCACACCCTGGTATTCCAGCATTAGTTGTAGATGAAGAGATGTACCACCGTCCTCCGTCAATGATGATAGCTACAGTTGATAAATTCGCAATGATGGCTTGGCGTGGCGAAATACGAAATTTGTTTGGTAAAGCGACTTTAGAATGTGATCGACATGGGTTGATATGGCCAGATGCTAATTCTTGTAATGGTAATCATCCAAAATCTAAAGTTGGTCCAACAACTAAAGTTAAAGTTATTTCAAAACTTCGTCCACCCGATTTAATCATTCAAGATGAGTTTCATTTAATTAGTGGCCCGTTGGGTACTATGGTTGGTTTATATGAAACAGCTGTAGATGAACTTTGTTCTTGGGAGCTAAACGGTAAAAAAGTCAGACCAAAAATTATTGCCTCTACTGCAACAGTTAGGAAAGCTAAACAACAAGTGAGTGGTGTATTTAATCGTCAAGTGGCGGTATTTCCACCTCATGGCTTAGATATTGAAGATAACTTCTTTTCGGTACAACGACCCATTAAAGAACATTATGGTCGTCGCTATATAGGCGTATGCTCTCCTGGTAGCGCTAGGCCGGCGGTGTTAATTCGTGTTTACACTGCATTTTTAACCGCATCACAAGCGTTATTTGACCGTTTTGGCCAAGTAGCCGACCCATACATGACAAGTGTTGGTTACTTTAACTCTCTTCGTGAGTTGGGGGGCATGAAACGATTAGCAGAAGATGATGTTCAAACACGTTCTTACCGAGTGCAAATGAGTTTGGTCGACCGACCTGGTTTGGAACAACGCAGCGTTAATAATATAAGAGAATTAACCTCTCGAGTATCAAGCCAAGATATTCCCAAATACTTAGATCAGCTAGAAGTGAAATTTAAGGCCGAGTATGACCCTGCTGAGGCTAAATATGTAACCAAGTGGGATGAGGGTGAAAGTCGGGCAATTGATATTGTACTGGCAACTAACATGCTTTCAGTTGGTGTTGATGTAAATAGGCTAGGAGTAATGGCGGTGAATGGTCAACCAAAGAGCACTGCTGAGTATATTCAGGCAACGAGTCGGGTGGGACGTAGTTTCCCCGGTTTAGTTTGCACTGTGCTTACATGGTCAAGGCCCCGTGATTTATCTCACTACGAAACGTTTGAACATTATCATGCAACTTTTTATAAACATGTTGAAGCACAGTCGGTTACACCATTTTCCCCTAGAGCAATGGATAGAGGTTTAACCGGTTCTATGTTGAGTTTAATGAGATTAAGTGATGATGAACTTAACTCTAACGACGGGGCTGCAAACTTAAAACAAACATCTGCAAATATTGTGAAAAGTACGATTAAAACAATATCAGATAGGGTGCTCTTAGTTGAAGAAAAACCTCAGGCTCAAAAGCTTGCTGAAGCTTCAATTAAGCAAAGGATAGACGATTGGGTAAAAGAGACTAATACACCAGGTCGAACAGTTGCTTATGAAAAGAAGGGAGAAAAAGTAGATTCAAAAGTAAAACTTATATCTCCACCAGGTTTAAAAGAGTGGGGGCGTTTTACTGTACCAATGTCGATGCGAGAGGTTGAGCCTGGAGTTAAGTTGCAAATGAATATTCAAAAACTAGATGACGGACCATCTTGGAAACCGCCTGTTAAGAAAGATAATACTGATAAGGATAATTCATAATGAGTGGCAGTAAAAAATTCGTTTCAAATGTCACTCCTGTGGGAGATGTACGACCTAGTCAGCTTTTATGGACATATGGTCCAGGTGCGTTAATTGATATGCCAAGTTTATCTGTGGTAACTCAGGGGATCGATCGTTGGGATAAAGATAGGTGTCCACCCATTACAGAAGCCCGATTACTAACAGCGGTAAGAAAAGTACTTGGGTCACAAGTTGAAAGTATGCGAATGCCACCATTTCCTTTAAAAGAGTCAACGGATCCTTTTTCTGCTGAAGCTAGGGTTGGTGTGCCAGTTAGACCATTCCCTAGATGGCTACGATGTGTGAAGTGCGGCATGTTAGCTGAGTATGATGCTGGACTATTTGAAGTAAAAGAAAGTCGGTTTAGGCCTGAAAACACTCGATTTGTTCATAAAATGTGTCGAGGCTCAAAAGGAGATAAGCCAGCTAGGGATGCCGATGCTGTTCCCGCTCGTTTTTTGATGGCATGTAGGAATGGGCATTTAGACGACTTTCCATGGCGTTACTATGTTCATGGTGGAGCCAATAGTTGTGATGGTGGTTTACGTTTTTTCGAAAGTGGTGCTTCATTGCAAACAGAGAACCTATGGGTTAAATGTGATAAATGCGATGCCAAACGAAATTTAGCACAAGCATTTGGTAAGGCTGGCAAAGAAAACCTACCAGCATGCCGAGGCAGGCATCCCCATTTAGATAAATATGATGCTAATTGTGATGAAGAGGCGAAAGGCGTTCTTTTAGGTGCTACCAATAGCTGGTTTCCAATTACTTTGTCAGCTTTAGCTATTCCGTTAACGCGAGATCCAATTATTCAAATTGTTCAAGATGGTTGGGATAACTTCTCTGAAGTAGAGTCAGTATTTGAAGTAAAAGCTATCTTAAAAGTATTAGTTAAAAATGCGATATTACCAGGTATTGATCAATATTCTGCAGATGAGATTTGGGATGTCATTGATGCCATTAATAAAGGTGAAATACAAGATACGGTTACTCAAGAAGATATTAAAGGGCCTGAGTGGGACGTATTTATTCAACCCAATCCACCGACGGACTGGCCTCACTTTTTAAGTGAGATAACAGACGTTCCTAATAGATATCAACATCAGATATCAAATGTATTGTTGTTGAAGCGCTTAAGAGAAGTGAACGCCTTGATCGGCTTTACTCGAGTTGAAGCGCCTGAAGAAAGTAATAACCCAGATGAACAACCTCCAATGGCATCGCTGTGCAATGGCACGCCTAATTGGGTTCCTGCGAGTCAGGTGCATGGTGAGGGTATATTTATTCGCTTTAATGAAGATGCCCTTAACAAATGGGAAAAATTGCCGGCAGTTCAGGTAATTAATGAGTCTCTGTTTAATGGCCATAGAGGCTGGAGGGTCGCACGTAAGCTTGCTCCAAATGATGGTTATCCCGGTATTCGTTATGTACTGCTTCACACTATCGCACATTTACTCATTCGGGAACTTGCACTTGAATGTGGTTATAACGCAGCCAGCATTAGGGAAAGAGTCTATGGAAATACAAATGATGACAACAAGCAGGCTGGGATACTAATTTATACTGCCGCAGCTGATTCTGATGGTACCTTGGGTGGCTTAGTTGAGTTAGGTAAACCTGAAAATTTGGAGAGGCTACTGCATCAAGCATTAAATCGAGCGAAAATTTGCTCGTCAGATCCACTTTGTTCTGAGCATGATCCTGAAAAAGATCGGACATTGCATGCTGCCTCTTGTCATGCTTGTACATTTGCGGCGGAAACTTCATGTGAAAAAAATAACCGCTACTTAGATCGATCTCTAGTTGTGCCAACACTTGATAACGAGGGCGCTGCATTTTTTGGAACCGATATTTGATGGATGATTTATTAAAAGGAATTTACGACGTAGTTAAGAATCAACACCTTAATAAAATAAAATCATTATCAAAAAAGGTTAAAGTCACAAGTAAAGACAATCGTTCTAGTTTGAAAGGGTTCTTCAACGTAGATAGTTCTAATAACGCTTTAAATACCCTATTAGGTTTATGGGGGAACTCTGATTGTTCAAGTACTGAACTCGCGAGTATGCTGCTCGGTGCATCTTATGGCTGCACTAGTAAAAGTAAGAATGAATCCACCGAACTTGTTTGGACAGGGCCTGACGCAAATCTCTTTCCAGTAAGAAGAACTGAGCAAGTATTACTAGATATCATTAATTCAGCACAAGAAACATTGTTCATTGTTTCATTTGTGCTAGTCAATATACCAACCGTTGAAGATGCCATTGAAAAGGCAGTAAAACGCGGGGTTGATGTTTGCATGCTGCTAGAATCTGAAGACAAGGAAGCGTCGAGTAGTTTCCTTAGTACTATTGAGAGGCTTCATACAAACATCCCTAAAATTAAGCTTTATATTTGGCCTCGAGAAAATAGAGAAAGTACCCAAGGGGGCTTTGCCCGAGTGCATGCAAAATGTGCTGTTGCTGATAAACGGCAAGCTTTCATTACTAGTGCTAATCTTACATCTGCTGCGCTAGATAAAAATATTGAAATGGGGATTAGTATTGAAGGTGGAAGTATACCTGAAAATATTTTTAGTCAATTTTCGTCAATGATTAATTCAAAAGAAATAGTTCGATATAACTCAAGTTTATTAACAGCTGCCTCAGCTTCTAGACCTAGCAATGTAATAAGCCTTGAAAATTTGCCAATGTCACCAAAGGCTGGAACAAATCTTAAGATTGAATTTGATAATGAAAAAACAGCTCTTAAAGAGCAACGTAATTTTATTATATGTGATGAGAGCAAAGAAAGGCCTAAGGCGGGAACAGTTGTTATTATCAGATATGAAAACAGAAGCTTCATAGGTAAATATCGATGGAGCAAACAACAAAGTACGGATAGTGATCAAGCATTCTACGTTGTAACAGTTAATGGTTTTGGGAAAAAACAAAAAATAAAAGTGGATGAAATTGATTGGTTGAAATTCAAGCCGTTTGCAATGGAAGTGACTATTTAGGAGATGGATTTTGGCTAGACTAATACCGAAAATTGAAATTCAGGATATCAGTGTTAAATCAGAAAGGGATGTTGCAAAGTTCTTGGTAGATCTATTACCTAGTGATTGCATTATTTATCATAGTTACCCGTGGCTTAGAGCTGATAGAAACGATAAGGGTAATACGACAATAAAAGAAGGTGAAACTGATTTTGTAGTAATTATTCCTTCACACGGTATGTTAGTACTTGAAGTAAAAGGCGGTGAAATTAAATATGACAATGAAAACCGTCAATGGAATAGGGTTTTAAAAGGAGGAAAGTTAAAAGGGATTCAGGATCCATTTGAGCAAGCTCGTCGTAATACTCATTTTTTAGAAAATGAAATAAAGGCAAAAGGATATAATGGGGCAAGTAACTTACCATTTGGCTATGGTTATGCGGTTGTATTCCCTGATTGTGATTACTCTGGTTATACACCAGCAGGAGCAACTCCGTCTATAGTATTGTCTGCAAGTGATCTTCAGTTTATTGATCGAAGAATCAATTCAGCTTTAACTCAGTGGTCTAGGCGCGAGCAGCCTATACCTTTATCTAGAGAAGATAAAATAAAAATACAAAGGTCTATTTCTCCTAGTTTTAACTTACTTCCCATACTATTTCGTAAGATTGAAGATCAAGAGGAAAAACTCTTTCGCCTCACTAATGATCAAAAAATGTTGATCGAATTTTTAGGTCAAACAAAAAGAGCTTGTATTAATGGTGTGGCTGGTTCAGGTAAAACTATGCTTGCGCAGGCTCAAGCTGAAAAGTTTGCAGATGCCGGGATGAAAACACTATTAGTTTGCTATAACAAAACTCTAGCTAAATGGTTACGAGACAATATTTCATCTAATTACGCCGAAAGTATTACTGTTATTCACTTTCATGGGTTGTGCTATGATTGGTGTAGAAAAGCTAGTATTCCATTTAATCCCCCTTTTAACAATGAAGATGAGTTTTGGCGAGAATCCGCTCCTGATCTATTAATTGAAGCTATTGACGCTGTAGATGATAGATTTGATGCTGTTATTGTTGATGAGGGGCAGGATTTCCATTCTGATTGGTGGATGCCTTTAGAACTAATTAACTCAAAAGATGATGAGGGGGCAATGTATGTCTTTTTTGATCCAAACCAAAATTTATATATTGACCAAAATTCGTCTTTACCTGCTTTAGGTATACCTTTTAATTTACCTGTTAATTGTCGAAATACACAGTTAATAGCGGGTTTATGTAGCAATATTATTCATAAAGATATTCCAACAAAAGCCGATGCTCCTATTGGAGATGAGCCAATAGTTGTAAAACTGGACAATAGCTATGAAGTGCAAAAACGAGTTGAGCGTTATGTAGATGAGTGGGTCAATCAAGGAAAACTGAAGCCTAATCAAGTTGCTATTTTATGCCCATACAAATTAAGTAACTCGTCGCTATCGAGTATTAAGAAGGTTAGAGGTATAGACATTACAGATGATATTGATCGGTGGAAAGCAGGTAAAGGTATTTTATTTTCCACCGTTAAAGGGTTTAAGGGCTTGGAAGCAGATGCAATTTTGCTAATAGATGTTCCTCCAATTGACAAAACAACCTTATTTAAAAAATCTGATTATTATGTCGCATGTTCTAGAGCTAAACACATGTTAGTGGTAATTGAATATTGTTAATTTGTTATACTTTTGACTGGCTACAGTAACCAGATACATAATGTAGCTGGTTACTCATCTTGAAAAATAAATACTTCATTAGGTACACTACGACCTAATCACTTTGCTAGGCTTGGCAAGGAGGCAGGGTAAAAAGACTTCAAGCTCCATAAAGTGTTCACTTTCAAAAATCACTCTACCGTCTGAGGAGTAGATTTCTGGATGTATTTCAGTCCCTTCGTTTATTGCTTCTTGGATCAAATAACGGCTATTTGAGTCTTCACGATCGGCTGGATCCGCATGATCAATCCATAAGAGGTAGTACTGTGAGCCGATGTTAAAGTAAAAGCTTGGGCTTACATCGTTGTGCCAACTTTTATCTTTAAGATAAGGGTAATCGTTTAGATTGAAACCTAAGTCAAAATCATTACCAAATTCGTTTTTGAATAACATCAGTCAGCATCTCCTTAATGACAGGTAATAGTCATTACCTTTAAAGCTAAATATTTAGAATAGTGCTGTTCTCTCCCCCCCCCTAGTTTTCTGCACATTTTCTAAGTTCTCATAATACAGCTTCTCAAAATCCATTGTAGACAGTCTGTTATTATTACCCTTACGCTGAACTGTTAATTCGCCTACCTATTAAAGGCATAGCTCATGCGAAACCACCCAACTCTAATCCTTTAACATACTCAACGAAGCTTTCAGCTTTACCTGATTCACATAATTGTTGGGGTGTTAAATTTCCGTAAGCCGCCAATGGTTCGCTTTTAAACCAGCTTAACGCTGCTTCAGCGCCACCAGACCAACCTAATAATAAGGGAACTAGGTAGTCTTTTTCGTTCTGAGACAAAAACGGGTCTATCGCGATTTCTAGCTTGTTACGTTTATGATGGCTAGTTGCCATAATCGCTCCTTAGAGCATAGTCTAACTGAGTTTGGTTCTAATCTTGTATCTCTAACAACTCACCTATCTCTACATTTAAGTACTTGCAAAGCGTTTCAATGACATCAAGCTCAACTCGAGTAGCGGTGTCATTGTAAAGGCGAGTTATTGTGCCTCTATTGATATCTGTGTCTCTGGCGACATCTGAAACTTTTAACCGTTTTTCTCCGAGAATCCTTGAAAGATTACACTTCAAAATATACTCCCACAAAACAAAATGATCTCCTGCAGGTAAAAAATGCTTGCAAAAGATAATAAATGAGCATAAATTTGTTCTATAGGAGGTTAAAGGGGCTTCCTATGGAATCAAATGACCTATCGGAGAGTATATTATGTCTAATACTTATTTAACAGCAGAAGAGCTTTCTGCACGCATTAAATATGATGCAAGAACCATTCGCGATCAATTGAAAGATGCCATTTTACTCGAAGGAGTGCATTACATCCGACCATTTGGTGGCCGCAAAATTTTATTTATTTGGGAAAGTGTTGAGCAGTTAATGTTGTTCGGTTACTCCGACATCTTACCAACTAAGTAGAGGAGGGCGATTAGATGGGGACTATAAATGCACGAAGCAACAAGTTGCAGATTGATTTTAGGTATAGAGGTATACGTTGTCGGGAGATGACAACCCTTGAAGATAATGCCGCAAACCGTAAAAGGGCTACCGCAGTGTTAAAGCGAATTGAGGCAGAAATACATTTGAATCAATTTGAATACGCTCGGCACTTCCCTAACAGTAAGCAGGTCAAAAAGTTTCAAGAGTACGACCGTATGACAGCAATAAAACAAGCTGACTCAACACCTTCCGTTAGCGAATTTATAGCGCAATGGCTATTGGAGAAACGACCTGAGTGGCGTCCATCGCAGTTAAGGACAATCGAAGATATTTTAGAACTTTATATTATTCCTCGATTTAGTGATCACAATATACAGGCAGTTACTAAGGCCGAAATATTAAAGTTTAGGGCGGATTTAGTCGATGGCCAAGTATTTGGAAAATCGTTATCCGCCTCTCGTATCAACCAAATTTTATCACCTTTGCGGGTGGTGTTAAATGATGCATCTGAGCGATATGATTTTGTGAGTCCTTGGAAGTCTATTAAACCATTACCGGTAAATCGTAAGCCTGTCCACCCTTTTACACTTGATGAAGTGTTTAAATTTTTAGACTTTGTTAGACCTGATTTTCGTTGTTACTTTTTAGTACGTTTTTTTACTGGTATGCGTACCGGTGAGATAGACGGCTTACAGTGGGAAAATGTTGACTTTGTAAAACGACAAATTTTAATCCGCGGGTCCTGGGTGAGAAATAAGCTCGGTCCCGTAAAGACTAAAACATCGCTAAGAGAGATCGATATGAATGATTTAGTTTTTGAAGCATTAACCCAGCATGCAAAAAAGTCTGCAGGTAAAGGCTTTGTATTTCAAACCGCTGGTGGCATGCCCATGAATAATAAAAATATGTCTTATCGTGTTTGGTACCCGACTTTGGATATAGCCAAGATCCCTCAGCGAAATCCTTATCAAAGCCGCCATACAGCAGCTACGTTGTGGCTCGCTTCTGGCGAGTCTCCTGAGTGGATTGCTCGGCAAATGGGTCATGCTAATACCAACATGTTATTTACGGTTTACTCGAGGTATGTGCCCAATTTAACGCGCCAAGACGGTAGTGCATTCGAAGCATTTTTAAATCAAAAAATCGAGGAGAAAAAGATATGAATCGTAATACATGCACCAACCTTGCCTATTACTTATGCCAACGTTTTTACTGTCAACCAGCAGGCCGAGAATTGATATGTTTACTAGGAATGGCTAGCCAAAAAACTAATCATTCAGCGTTAGTTGGCTGGATTGAGTCCATCGACCCTAAGACCGAAGTACCCGATATTCTGTGGTGGGAGCAAAAGCTTAAACGGCAATTAGAATCTAATGGGTATATATATTGAACCTAAAAATGGCCAATAACATTTAACTTTAATAAGCAAAGTGCACCGTCAAAATTGACCGGTGTATTTTGCTTATTGAAGCCCAATCTTTTTTATACATTATGCAGCATAGTGTTAGAAAATGTTCACCGCATAATGCGTGCCTAAACTGAATGGGTATACTTAACTATCAAGTAATTCAACTTGTGTTTTCATCATCATAATTCCCGCCATATGCAGTAAGTAAATAAGCGAATTTGATGAGTGTTTTCGTTGGTTTCGACGCTCCATCATCTCCTTTTCATTGGAGTGTCTAAGCTCTAATCTAACTGCGCCACGCCCCTGCTTACCAATAGGTGAAGATTTCTTGTCGATAATACTTTGGATCCCGTTATAAGCATTTTGCCATTGTTGCTTATGTGAGGCGTGACCCATTGAGAATGTGACGATTCGCCATTTGCTTTTGGGAATAGCAAATGCAAATGTGTCGATAAAAAATGTTAATTCCTCTGGGGATGAGAAATAGACTCCAGATTTACTTTGAGACGTGTTTTGAAGGGCGAATTTGATTACTTTTATAAGATTTTTATTATCATCTTTAAAGTGAAGCCTAATTTTATCAATCAGTGTTGTTAACCATCTACGTTCCTGCAAAGACGTTGGCTTTGGTGGGATAAAACCGTTCCCATATGCGCTCAACCTTGGTTTACCCGATCGGGTTGTTATTTTTCTGAGAGCTAATGCATTTCGATACCATTTTTGGATGATTTCTTGGTCGATATGAAATTTATGACTAACTTCTCTTGGATCTAATCCTGAATTTATCTGTTTTAAAATAACGTAGCACGTGTTTAAAGATGGAGTTAGGGGGACGAGTAGTGAACTTGAAACTTCATCCTTGCTTATAGTTTGGCAATATTTGACTGTACAGATATTGCTTATATGTATTTTTTTAGCCAAATAGGGTGAAAATTGTTGTGCAACTAAGGGGCACTCATCGGGTTTATTATCACTTAATGTTTTAATGTGCCTTCTCGATGCTAAACCAAGATTAAACATCTGTTTCTGTGTTATATCCAAATGCATTTTAGACAGTTTATGGCCCAATATGAAGTCTGAAAAATGGAAGTAATTAGAAAAACAAACCTCAGGGTCTGAGTGGCCGTCAAACGATGCTATTGCATAATATAGGTTTCTTGTCGAGCTTCCTGATATTAAGTGAATGATTTTTTCACAGATGCTGTTGCTGTATGGTACTGCCTCTGGAATAACTGAGTGAGCGTCTTCTAGTTCACACATGAGTTGCAATCGAGAAATTGCACTGTGCCTTAAATGATGAAAAACATAATGATCAAGGCCTGATAATTCTCTTAACATTGTCTTGGTAAAATGTGACACGAAATATTTATCTATAGGCTCACTCTTATTGATACCAAACCCCAATGCGAGCTTTGATTTGGTGTTTTTCACATCCGACAATCTTGAGATATTAAGGACTTGTTTTACAATTTTTTTTTCGTTTTCCAAAAGAAGAGGGTATAAAGGTACTCTCCGTAGCGAAGCATGACTTTTATTATTTCCATATTGATTTTCTCGAATTTCGAGCCATGCTGTTGGCGAGTTTTCGATATCAGATAATCTCAACTTGATGACTTCACTAATCCTCAACCCACAACGAAAACTTATAATCAGTGCCGCTTGTAACGTTGCTTTCTCCTCGTTATCTAAGTCATCAATGATCAAAACCGATCCTAATAAGGCTTTGAATAATGTTTCGTCAATGAAGCCTGCATTTGTATGGGCTTTATTTTTGTCACCACTGTAAATAACTTCACTGAGTAATGGGAAATCGAACTCTCTGGCGGCATGGGCATGAAAATCATTTAATCTTGCCGCTAGATTACACTTTTGTTTTTGTGTGGGAGTGTTATCAATAAGTTGATGATAGAGATCTAACATGCTCTGTTCATCGATGATGCTTAACTGATAATACTCAGAAAAAAGTAACCACTTTCTTGAGAGCGTTGAGTGATAACTTCGAATAGTTGATGGCTTGCATGTTTGCGACTTGAGTAATAGCCAGCTTAATAGTGTGCGTTGTGCAAGCGATAACTGATGCTGTGCTGCTAATGATTCGAGTGATGTTGAAAGAGCTTTGCGTGATAGTTTTTTAATGCCATTTTCACGTAGAGCATGAGTTAAGCATTTAAAAAACTCTTTTGAAGGCAAAATGCTTCTATGCTCAATTGGATCTTTTTTAAAGGGGATGTCGATTCTTTTAAAGCTGATGGGCATTGAGATAATTGATGTTGGCTTGGTTTGCAACCTAGCTAAATTATCCAGCGGTAGGGAGTAGGACTTATTCCTGCCTGTTGCATACTCTAGTATGGCTTGGTTGATATTTATATTAGGTAAACTCTCGACAACTCCGATGGCCGAAATACAAAGCTTTTTTAGGCTTTGAGCCAAATTGGGCAGCTCTGCTTGATACCCTTTCGTTAACAATGCATGTAGGGTTTTACTCTCAATAGGCTTTATCCATGACAGATGCCTCTCCTCATTTTGTGCTGAGTTGAGTTGCTTGATAAAGGCCAACGTTAGCGGGGATAAGTAACAATGGTAAATGGTCTCTGTCTTTGTAGTGTTTTTTATATTGGTATTATAGCCAGCGGAATCGATTGTCAGTGATATAAATGAGGCATTATTTATTTGTTTTAGATCTAATTTTACTGCTAGTTTTTTTGCGAACGATTTGACAAGATCATAGTTGCAACATCCTGAGTGGCAAATAAATGAGAGTAATACCGAACGAAATATATCGGCTACGCCTTGCTTAGTTTCAGCACTCTTAACTTGCTCGAACCAGCTTGTATATAGCGATTGAAAAGCATAACTTTGTCGCATCCATTCTTGATTTCTTATCGATTGTTCTGCTTTTTGAAATACTAAATATGAGAGCGGCTCAAGTGTTGATTTTGCTTCATAGATGTAGGCATTGATAATTTTTACACACTGATTAAAGCCGGTTCTCAAATCATTAAAAGAGCTGAATGATTTTTGAATATCCTCTAAAAGGCTCTGCCAGTTATCATTAAATTCGGTTGATAGCGGTAATTGTTTTCCCTTCGGAAAATGTTTAGCGGTAATCTGTTCTGCTTTAGCAATAATTTGCTTTCTATGGCGAGCTCTGGCATCAGATCTATGCTTAACTCCAATGTTATTAGACATAGTCGATCGCCTTGAAGTTAGTATCAATGAGCTTTTGGTTGAGACAGTTTGCGACTCTTTTTAAATCAGCCATAGAATACGAACAAAATCGTGTAAACGACGGAGAATTAACTTCTGCATGTCCCATCCAAGCAGCTATTAGGTCAGGATCGATACTCTTGGATACCAATAGTGACCGAGCATAATGTCGATACCAGTTAAGTGGTAGTGGGATTATGCTATCGAAGTGTGATGACATACTTTTAGGGCTAACTTCTTCGGTGCTTAATCCTTGACGATAAAAAAATAAATGTTCTTTCCCATTGAGGGCATCTTCATAGCGTTGGCTTAATTTAATGTCTATTCGCCTCGTTTTAACTTTAAAAAAGTGTAAGTAAGCGATATATTTTTCAATAATAGAGAGGGTTATATCGGGGAGAACGATCACTCTACCATTGGTTGTTTGTTGTATTTCTTTATCTGAAATCCAAAATGTTTTGTTGAAAAAGTTTAGGTCTGTTATTTTCCCCAGCCATCCTGTGACAGGTCGGTATCCTGACGATATTGCTAATGCTATCTGTACATAATAGGTAATGAAGTTATGATATTTATCGCTTTCGATGCCGCGTTCTGCTGCAATTTTTGTTTGTATACTTTTGATAGTGATTGAAATGACGTTATCTTTAATAAATAAAGGACTGCCTATTAGTTCATCCGATGTTTGGTGGGCATGAATATACCGAAATTTTTGCTCTGCTAGTTTCTCAAGATAGTTAATATACCTTTGATGGGTTTGGCTTAGTTGATTGCCTGTCAATTGAGTGTACGAGAGTTCTGGATGAGTATTGGCCGACTCTCCCATTATGAGTGCGATAATGGTCGGGTCTATAGCTTCTTGTTTAAGTTTTTGTCCGAGAAATTTAGCTATTTTTCGTTTAGTTAAATGAGTGCCATGTTTTTTGTTTAGTGCTGATAACACATCGGCAATATCATTTTCGACCTGTTGACCATACTTTGTCAGTACAGCACTGTTAATTATTGCAGGTAATGTGATGCTATAACTCTTTTGTATATGCTGTACTAAAGGTTTTATCGTTTGTCTGTACTTTTGAGTTGGCAATAGATGTTGTCTGATTAAGGTATTTTCTTTGGTGTTGAAGTGCCAAAGAGAAAGCTGCTCAAAAGAATTACCGAGCATTAATGAAGCTAAGATGAATGAGCGTGCTAAATCATTAGTTTGATCGTTATTTAAGCAAAATTTCAATAGTGTCTCTATTTCGAAATTGCTGGCATTATTGATGTCGCATGGTAATGACATTTGGTTTTTTAATGCTTGATTTACTTTCGCTCTTGCTTGTAACTTTTGAATGGCATATCCATTCATTAATGGCTTTTTCATTGAAACTAGGTAAGCATTCTTAGTTTTTTGAGTACCAGACTCTTCACGTGCCCATTGCTCTTTTGTTTTTGTTATCTCACTTAGTTCAATGATAGTTGACTCATCTGTATCGTCTTCAATTTTTTTGCCAATAATTACTGTTTTTCGGCGACCAAATTGAGGCTTTACGTTCCGAGTTATACCTTCTTTGTTCTTCTGACTATCGCGGATCGGAATATATATTCTTGATAATTGCTGCCCAATCTGTTCAGTAAAGCTTACTTCAAGGTTTTTTTTACGAGCATCATCCAGTTCTTGTAATAGTCGCTCTATTTCACTGTTGATAACATCAGGCAGATTATTTGACAACGAATTACGCTTACCAAGCGCCCACTGTCTGAGCTCATTGCATACTCCTTTGATTGCCGATTCATGAAAGCCCATCATATATAACTTGGCACAAACGAATAGGATTATTGCTTTATATTGGTCGTATTGATTTTTATCTTGGGAAGGGGATGACATAACGGAGGATATAAACGCAACAAAGTAATATTTTTTGAGCTGTTTGTTACTTTTTAGGTGGTTATACAAGACTTTTAAATTTTCGTTTTCCGCATTGACTATGCTTACATCTGCAAAAGATTCAGCATGTTCTTTGATTGTTGTGAGCTCTTTAAATTCACGTTTATATTGGCTTTTAAGTAAGCCCGTAAGTCGTAGCACTTCACTAGCAATAAGATGATGATAGGTTGATAACGCTTTAGGAAATGCATTGTTGAGTGCATTTAATATCACCTCTTTTGCAAATCGACTGTCACTTTGGTTCTCATTCATGTAGCTTTTCCAAGACCATTGTTAATACAGATTTTGTATCTTCAGCTTCGATTTTTGATTGCTCATGCCGCTTTTTTTTGGCTCTTTGTTTGGCAATACAGCCTCGCGATTTTGTGGTCATACTTGCGAATTTTTCTTCTGATAACCTCTTGGCATTAAACAGCTCTTGCATAATATGTTCTGGCATTAGCTCATTAATGTTATCGAATGTTGCTCCTAAGCTATCTTCTGTAATCGACCTGAATAAAGATTTTAAGATTACAGCGTTCCAAGAGTGGCGCTCTATGTAAGCTTGAGAAGAGCTTGAGGGGTGAACGATGACGATTGAATCGTCTAACTGAATGTTGTTGATATCGAAAAATGCGTGTTCAAAACCGCTGATGAGTTGGAGCGTATCTGACTTATGTATAGCGTGTAGTACTTGTTGAGGGCTAAATCCTGTTTGCTCTAATAACGTTAATCCAGGTCCAAGTAGATACCGTTTTTGGTTTGTAAATTGGCAAGCAGTTTCGGCATAAGGGTGAATATAGATCTTGTTTGTTCTTTGAGCGTATTTTTTGTGTAGTAGTGAAACCATCCTAGTCTCCTCCTCAATCCTTTGTAGAACCTGTATACATTTTCTTGTGACCAAAAGTCAACTTGCGAAGCAAAAAACTGTGATAAAAGGCGTTAAACGATACTTTTCGATTTGGCGATATTTTGCAGTTAAAATATTGAATACTCCGCTTTTTACGTTAATTGTTGGTTGGTATCATTCTAGCCAGTTTGGGCTTTAGTCGGTCTCCAAAACCGATGGTTGCGGGTTCGAGTCCTGCCACCCCT
>TARA_R110002033_G_scaffold98719_1_pt1 | contig 27178 bp, 16 predicted proteins | sample TARA_R110002033 | Tara Oceans TARA_R110002033 (sample SAMEA4397051) | marine metagenome | biome: Polar Biome; feature: [SRF] surface water layer (ENVO:00010504); material: water (ENVO:00002006), including particulate matter (ENVO:01000060) such as... | depth 5 m
ACCCAATAAATTATCCTTTAAACCTTCTTGCGGATTTAAGGTTTAACAATAAAACATCTGTGCTAACCGGTGAGCAAATTCGGGAGGGTTGGCTGTCTCATATTAAGCCTGAGGAAGAAAATTATTTATGGGTATCTAACGAAAAAGCATTTCATTTGATGCAAGAAGGGATGATTCCTCCAGAAACAGGAAATCCTTTAAATAACCCTGAATATGAAATGATAGATGCTCAATTAACTACTGAGATTTTTGGCTTATTTGCTCCAGCACGTCCAGATATTGCCTTAAAAATGGCACATTTACCCATACAAACTACCGCAAGGTATAATGCTGAATGGGCTTCTGAATTTTATGTAATTATGTATTCATTGGCTTCTTATGTGGACGAAAACCTCTCGATGAAAGAAAAGATATTATGGATGACAAAAGAGGCTAGAAAAAGTCTGCCGAATGATTCCTATTCAGCAAAAATGCTCGACTATGTGTTAAGCAGGTTTGAAGAAAATATTCCTTGGGAACAAGTAAGAGATGAACTTTATACAAAGTATCAAGTTAATCAAGAGGATGGTTATAACATGACTTCAAAAAACTTATATTGTAACGGATGTTTCGCTTCAGGGATTAACTTTGCCGTTAGTATTGTTAGCATATTATATGGAGAAGGAGATATTAAGCAGACCATAAAAATTGGAGCATTAGCTGGCTGGGATTCTGATAATCCCACTGCTACTTGGGGAGGCCTATTAGGTTTTATGATTGGAAAGGAAGGTATTGAAAAAACGTTTAATCGAAAATTTGCCGACAAATTTAATATCCACCGGACCAGGGTTGGTTTCCCTAATAATGGGATAGACAATTTTAGAGACATGGCAAAAAAAGGAGTATTTATTGTCGATCGGGTTGTTCAAGAACAAATGGGTGGTGGTGTTGATTTAGAAAATGACTTATGGTACATTCCTAATATTGGGTTAAATATTAAGCCAGCTAAAAATTAAAAGTGAATACAAGCATGGAAGAAACATATCTGTGTTATTATTAATAGAGAAAGCGAAGTAGTCATTACATTATTTTTAAAGTCAAATAGCAATAAATTACATGTCACAAAAAAACAAATTTAAACTGGGACCAAAGAAAATAATCCTTTTCTTAACTGCTATTGCTCTTATTGTTATTGGTGCCATTTTAATATTTTCATTCTTACATAAAAGAGAACAAAGAGAAAAACTTGTGAATTTAGAAAACGACTATAAAGTGTATTGTGGGAGCTGCCATATGGTTCCCAATCCAGCAAACATTCCAAAATCTTTATGGAAAAATAAGGTGCTGCCTGAAATGGCAAAGAGAATGGGTTTAAAGGATTATACGGATGGATCTCCAAGATATTCGGAGATAGAAAAGTATCATATAGAATTTAATAAAGCTTATCCAGAAGTGCCATTATTGGATAGCTTAACATGGCAACAACTCCATGATTATGTAATAAGAATGGCTCCTGATAGTGTTCCAAATTTACCAGTTAGAAAGGGAAGAAATTCTGTGTTAACCCAATTTGAGCCTTCTTTTAAAATCGTGAATAAGGTTAAGCCATCTGGGGGCATCGTAAATATTAAGTTCGACGACAATACGAAGGAGTTGTTAGTAGGTGATGTTTTTGGTCAATTATATGATTTGAAAAGTGAACCTGATTTAAAATTGGTTTTAAACTCACCAATTATTTCTAGTGTTACAATAGATAGTATCTTTTTTGCAACAGAAATAGGCATTATGAATCCAAGCGAAGTTCCTAAGGGTGTTATTTACAGTGTGGATTCAGATACTATAACGCCACTTTTTAAAGCGCTCCATAGGCCTGTCTATACTGAAATAGTTGATCTTAATGATGACGGGAAAAATGAAATTATCATCTGCGAGTTTGGGCATCTCACCGGAGAACTTTCATTACTCGTAAAAGAAGAGTCTGTTTTCAAGAAAAGGACTTTATTGGCACTACCAGGCAGTATAAAAGTGGATGTGGTAGATATGGATAATGATGGAAAGAAGGATATAGTTGCTTTATTTGCACAGGGTAGAGAAGGAATTTATATCTTTTATCAGAAAGATAACTTAGAATTTAGTGTGGATCCTGTGGTATTGATGCCACCAGAATATGGCTCTAGCTGGTTTTCTCTGTTGGACTATAATAATGATGGACACTTGGACATACTTTTGGCAAATGGTGACAATGCAGATTATTCTAGATTCTTAAAACCGTATCATGGTGTGCGGTTATTCATTAATAACGGTAAAAATGAATTTACAGAAAAATGGTTTTATCCCATTAATGGCGCAACGCGTGTTTTGGTTGATGATTTTGATATGGATGGCGATTTCGATTTTGCCGTATTATCGTTTTTTCCAGATTTTGAAGATGGTCTTGAAGAAGGTTTTGTTTATTTGGAAAATAAGGACACGACTAACTATGTATTTACCGCACACACAACCGAAGATGCTAAAAACGGAAATTGGTTAGTAATGGAAAAAGGGGATTTTGATGGCGATGGCGATGTAGATATCATGCTGGGTAACTTTAATATGCTTGCGCCAAATAAATTTAGGAGCAGTAAGAAAAACGATCTATTATTTCTTGAGAACAAGCTGATTAAAAAATAGTTTTTATAATATCGGCACATCTCATTTAAGCTTAACTTTTTGGCATGCAATAAAGAAGATTTAAACATAATATTTAATGAAAACAAGAATCCTGTTTTTTATTATAATAGTACCTTTTCTTGGCACCGCCCAGCTTGAAAAACACAATATAATGACACATATATTAAAAAGCAAAAACTTAGAAATTCATATTGATAGCCCATTAAAAAATTATAACCTCTCTAGGTTTGATTGGACAGGTAAAATTACAGCCGTAAAATTTAAAAACGTTTATGTTACCGGTGCTGAAAGAATGGATGTTAAAAATGAAAATGATTATGGGAAAGGCTTATATAATGAGTTTGGAATTGAGAGGCCTATTGGCTATGACGAAATAAGTAAAGGGGAATGGTTTCAAAAAATAGGGATTGGACTTTTGAAAAAAGATGACGAAGTATATGATTTTGTTAAAAGCTATGATATTCAACCTGCCATATTTAAAGTAAAAAAGAAATCCAATAAAATAACTATTTATTGCAAGTCACAAATGATTAATGGTTTTAGTTATGAATTAAAAAAAGAAATTGAATTATTTGATAGTAGTTTTGAGATTAAATATTCTTTACAAAATACGGGTAAGAAAACCATTTCAACTAACGAATATATTCATAATTTTTTAGCAATTAATAAGGATTTTATGGGGTCTAATTACATCTTAACATTTCCATTTCAACTCAAACCAAAATTATTTGAAAAGACATTTAATCCAGAAAATAAAGTTGAGATAGGTCAAAGAGAAATTACGTTTAATAATACTCCAAATGAACAGTTCTTTTTTAGCAATCTTTCAGGAAGTGAGGAAGTTGACGCTAGTTGGGAGCTGATAAATACCAAAAGCAATATCGGGATTAGTGAAAAAGGAAGTTTTAAAACAACTAAAGTAAATCTTTGGGGTTGGAGTCACGTTGTAAGCCCAGAGTTGTTTTTTGATATAAATGTATTGCCTGGACAATTTGTTGAATGGACTAGAACCTATAATGTGTTTGAGATAAATTGAATTCTTTTCTAAAAGCGTTCTTCAATTATTTCGGCTGTAGAAAATTTGTATCTCATGTTTCTATACACACAAACATCAGTAATGTCTTCAGGTACGCCTAAAGGCGCTGCCCTAAAATTAGATGAGACCCTGTCTTTTTTTACAGGCATTACCCTATGAAAACAATGGCCGTGTAAAAATATTACAGTCCCTTTTTTAGGGCGAAAAACAATTTGCCCTTCTATGTCTTCATGGGGTACGCCAACAGGTAAAACTCCAGCTTTATGTGCTTCTGGCATGATTACAATTTCTCCGCCTGTTTCTTCGGTGATATCATGCGTATAAACCAATCGATTTAAATTGAATAATTTTGGGTTTTCTGGCGGACAATCTTGATGCCAAGCCTGACCTTTACTACCTGCTTTTGAAAACATCATCATGCAATATAGATTGTTCCAGCTATTATTTAGAATAGCATCAGTAACCTTATTAAACTTTTCGTTTTTATCGATATCATCGAAATAAGGTTTGTTTTCTTGATATGGAAACCATGGAACAACCTCGTTTTCAGATTTTGATATATAATCACTAGTGTGTTCCCAATCAGCATTCTTACTAAATTGATCAAGATTGATTTGTTGATATTTGTCCATTAAGTCATCAGGAAAAAATTTTTCAAAAATAACAAAACCTTTTTCCCAAAATTCTTGTTCTATTCTTTTGTAGTCCATTCGCTCATCTTAATTAATCTAAGATACCAAAAATTTTAATCACAACAACACAAAGTAATTGATTGTTAGAATATTTAAAATGAACATCAATACCATTCAATTTTTCAGATTATATATCAAGATCACACCCACAAACGACACAGTTCCTTTGTTTAATTTGTAGAATGGCAAAAAGCTGAATTAGCAATTTTACAAAAACCAACAATGTAATGGCCTATTTTTAAGAAAAACACATGGTTTACATCTAATAGTGCTAAAAATAAAACTTTGCAATGTTTATAGGTGTTTATAACTAAATTCGTCATAACAAAAACTACAACACTTCAAAATTTTGCCTATACATTGCCACAACATTAAGGAAAAAAAGAAGGTTTTTACACGGTTTAACTAATATGTAATTTACTAGTTAAACCCCGTAAATATTGCTATTCTCTTAATAAATAGCATGTTTTTTAACAGTGTATGATTTTTGTTGAGGTGTTTTTTGCGAAATCAGTAATTTAATGGACTAAATTTAAATTTCTGAAAATAGCTTAGTGGTTTATATGCCAAAGCCTTAATAGATCGAAGGTTATTTTCAAACTAACTCGAAAACTAAATAAACTATGAAAAACAATTTTCTAAGATTAGTACTTTTCTTATTTACAATTACTGCCTTTTCACAGTCCAATAAAGTATCCGTTGTAAGTAATGACGAAGGAATGAAATTGGTTGTCAATGGAGAAGATTTCATGATTAACGGTATGAACTGGGATTATATTCCAATAGGAACCAATACCGTGAATGCTGATTTTTGGAACAAGTCCGATGATGTCATAAAAGCCGGACTTGATACAGAAATGTCTCTTCTAAAGAACATGAATGTTAATGCAATACGTCAATACACAGGTGTTCCTGCAAGATGGATTAAATACATTTATGAAAATTATGGAATTTATACCATGTTAAACCACTCCTTTGGGCGGTATGGCTTAACACTAGAAGGCGTTTGGACACCTGTTACCATTTACGATGACCCCAAAACTAAAGAGCATCTTTTATCGGAAGTAAAGAACCTTGTTCAAGAATATAAAAACACACCAGGTTTATTACTTTATTTATTGGGAAATGAGAACAACTACGGGCTGTTCTGGGCAGGAGCAGAAACAGAAGACTTTCCAGATGATGAAGGTCGAATAAACTTTATAGGGGAAAGCCGAGGAAGACCCATGTATAAGTTAATGAATGAGGCTGCTAAAATAATGAAGTCTATGGATGCATCGCATCCAGTGGCTATTGCTAATGGAGATGTCTTATTCATTGATATCGTCGCCGAAGAATGTAAAGATGTTGATATATACGGCACTAATACCTACCGTGGCGCATCTTTTACAGATATGTTTGATGTTGTAAAAGAGAAACTTAATAAACCTTTAATGTTTACTGAGTTTGGGGCAGATGCATTTAATGCCATAGAAAATAAAGAAGACCAAAAATCACAAGCTTACTATTTGGTAAGCAATTGGAAAGAGATTTATGAAAATGCTGCTGGTTTAGGAAAAGCTGAAAACTCAATAGGCGGTTTTACGTTTCAATTTAGTGATGGTTGGTGGAAGTTTGGCTTTGATGATAGAAAAAACGCAGATGTTCACGATACAAACGCATCATGGGCAAATGGTGGTTACTCCATAGATCTTGCACCAGGCGAAAACAACATGAATGAGGAGTGGTTTGGTATTTGTGCCAAAGGGCCAACTAGCCCAAGAGGACTTTATGACTTATACCCAAGAGCAGCTTACTATGCCTTAAAAGAAGCACATCAATTAAATCCTTACAGAGAAGGTGTTGATGCTGAATTCGTAAAAAACCATTTTGATAATATTGAATTAATGGAAGCGGTTTTAAAAGCCCGTGGCGATAAGGCAGCACTAGTAGGTGCTAGTAGCGGCAAGGTTCGTTTAAGTAGATTGAGAGCTGAATTTACAACATTCAATACAGGTGGAAGTTTAATTACAACACCAGAAACTGAAAATCCAGATCAAGAAACGTTTCCAAACCAGTTAGGGTTTGATAATATGCAATCTTATTATATTGGCGTTGAAGGAAGCCCAGCATCAAACATGACAGCCGAGGTAAATTTCAATATTCTTGGTAACGTAGCGCAAAATCCAATAAACGAAATTTTTTATGAGAATGTTGGACGCCCTATTACTGTAATTAATTCAAATGGAGAAGAAGTCGTAATAACAGATAACAACAGAGTTCGAGTTTATAATGCAGAATATGAGTGGAATACTAAAGTTGCCGATATAAGGGGTTTTTATAGAACCGGGCATTACCATTGGGGCTATGAAGGAGACTTCTTCGGTTTATACCCGGAAGCAAACTATGGGCCAAACCTCGACATATATAATGGTGAGATATTAGGAATGGAGATAGACGGTAAAGGCGCTTTAAAAGGACTTAAAGCGGCTTTTGGCCCACAATTATGGTGGGGAGCCAACCCAACGGTACTTTTAAAATACCAAACACATTTCAAGCATTGGGACATCACAGGAATTTATAATAGAGATTTGGATACAAGCTTAGAGTTTGATGAGAATGGCAGGCGTGTTCTTGATCAAAATCAAGTTCGAAGTGGTGTTATTCCGCCATGGCCAACAGAGCGTGCTACCATAGCTTTAGAAAGAGAGTTTGGACCCGTTGGTATTACTTTAGGGGGTATTTGGGGAGGCAGACCTCTAAATGGAAGTACGTTTCAAGATGTAACAGGTGGTCCTGGAAACTATGTGGTGTATCAAGATAAAATAAACTCAGACGACAACTGGGGAGGAAAAGCCAAAATAACGTATCAAGGCGGTAAATTTAACTGGTATGGTCAAGCTGCTTATATGGGCTTAGTAGCCAATGGCGGTGCTGATGCCACAAGAACGTTTACAGGATGGAAACTAAAAGATTCAGGTAGTAGTAACCAAACCAATATACTTTCTGGGTTCACTTATACTTTAGGCAACTGGCAAATTGCGCCAAACTTCCTTTGGCAAAAACCTTTAGTAGATCCAATGCCAAATGACGTAACTGCACCAGGAAGATTAAGAAATGTTATAGACGACCCTTTTGCTGTAAGAGGTAACAGGGAGACTACAGCAGGAGAGTTATTGCTAACTTTTGATCCAACACCAGGGTCTTGGTTTTATGATTGGGATAACGACCGCTCAGAGGATGCGAAACTGGCGTTCAACCTAGGTTTTGTATATCGTTATCATCCAACGGCGCAAGATGCTGCAATTGGTTTTCAGGCAGATCGTACTTTTTTCGCTTTTGCACAATCTGCACCAGCGCAGGATTTATGGGAAATAAGTTCTCGAATCGTTTCTAAAGTAAGCCCAGACTTGGGTATCATTGGTAATATCTATGGTGGTACCGCACAAGCGAATGGTGATAGCGAAAGAACCATAGATCGTTTTGGAGGAGATATTAGAATGATATACAAAAAATGGAAAATAGAATATGGATTTAAGGTTAACGATTGGGGCCCTTTTGATTACTATCGCGATTTTAACTTAACATTCCCTGTTCAAAATATGATTGACATTTCTACATCAATAGGAAAACCAGATTGGTTTATTCTACCAGATACTAAGATTGGTATCCGCGGTATGTGGCGATCGTTAGACGAAAATTCACCTAGGTATTTGCCTACTGCGGTTCCACCTAACACGTTTCCAGCAATACCTCCAATAAGCCCTGTAGGATTTGGTAATGGAAGCGAATGGGAAATTAGAACATACGTACACATCAATATCGGTAAATAAAACAAAATTAAAATGAAAAATATAAAATTTACATATACAAAAACGACATTCCTTTTAGGGTTCCTTTTTACACTTGTATTAAGTTGCGAGAGAGAACTGTCAGATGAAGCTGTATTTGCAACGTTTTCAACTGCTCCAGAGGTGTTTGCTGATTCACCAATAGGATTAGGTACAGATTTTTACTTTCCATTTGCAGGTTCTAAAGCAACGGCTTGGACTGTAGACGAAAGTGTAGGGTATAATAGCAATGCATCAATGCGTTTCGATGTTCCAAATGCCGATGACCCAGAAGGAAGTTATGCGGGCGCCATATTTAGAGTAGATGGAGCTGGCCGAGACCTAACAGGATATAACGCCTTAACTTTTTGGGCAAAAGCCTCACAAGGTGTTTCTATAGGCGAAATGGGTTTTGGTCAAGATTTTGGAGAAAATAAATATCAAGTAACGAGATCAAACGTAAATCTATCCACAAATTGGGTTAAATATGTTATTCCATTACCAGACCCTTCAAAACTTATTGAAGAAAGAGGCATGTTTTGGTATTCTGCAGGAACGCAGGCTACAGGTGGATTTGGTTATACCTTTTGGATTGATGAGTTGAAGTTTGAAAAACTAGGAAGCATTGGTCAACCAAAACCATCCATTTTAAATGGTGTTAATGTTGAGCAGGTTGCCTTTTTAGGAGTTCCTATCCAATTAACAGGGCTTACACAGACGGTCAACTTGTCCTCTGGTAAAAATGTCACTGTAAGTGCTACACCGTCGTATTTTGATTTTAATTCATCCAATACAGATGTCGCTATAGTTAATGAATTTGGTGAAGTATCTGTTATAAATTCTGGTGTAGCAACAATAACAGCCTCCGTTGCCGGTGTAGCTGCTAAGGGTTCGTTAATCATTGACGCTGGAGGTACTTTTGACTTTGCACCAATACCTCCCGCACGTAACGAAGGTGATGTAATATCTATATTCAGTGATGCATATAATAATGTTCCTGTAGATTACTATAACGGATTCTTTTTAGATGGTTTTCAAACCACCGAAGGAGGAGCACCCCCTTTAGATGTTAATGGGGACGCTATTATTAATTATACCAAATTGAATTTTGTTGCAATCGGCACGTTCATGGATGTTCCTTCTGTTAATGCTACTAATATGACGTATCTTCATGTTGATATTAAAGTTAATGAGGCCATTGATTCTAGTGATTTTATTACGTTAGAGTTGTTAAATTCTGTTGGCAATAATGAAACATCTGGTTCGGTTACCTTTAGCGCAAACACATTCACGGCAAATGAGTGGATTAGTTTAGATGTGCCACTTGCCGATTTTGGACTAGCTAATCGTTCTCAATTAGGGTTATTGTTTTTTATAACAGATGGCAGTATTTCAGACATATACGTTGATAATGTCTATTACTATAAATAAAGGAATGGTTTTAAAAAATTAAAAGATAAAGAGATTATGAAAAATCAATATAAGATAAAAACAGGAGGCATTTTAAAAAAATGTCTTTTCTTAACAACCCTATGCTTAGCCACTTTAAGTTGCTCGACTGATGAAAAGCAAACAGTAGCAAGATTTACAGAATTAGTTATGGCAGACGAGTTCGATACCGATGGTGCTCCTAATCCTGCCATTTGGAACTATAACATTGGAACAGGAGAAAATGGCTGGGGCAATAATGAATTGCAATACTACACAAACCGTTCTGAAAACGTAACAGTACAAAATGGTGTTTTAATAATTACAGCTGAAGAAGAAAATTTTAATGGAGCATCTTACACATCTGCAAGACTTTTAACCAAAGGAAAATTTGAACAGCAATACGGACGCTGGGAAGCACGCATTAGACTGCCTTATGGTCAAGGCATTTGGCCAGCGTTTTGGTTATTAGGAGACGATAAAAACGGAACTGAAATTTGGCCTCAAATAGGAGAGATTGATATCATGGAATATGTTGGTGATGACCCAACCAGAGTTTTTGGTACTGTACATGGTCCAGGATACTCGGGAGGTGAATCCATTAGTAAATCATACGAATTAGAGAATGATAGATTTGATGCTGGTTTTCACATATTTGGTATAGAATGGGGACCAGGGTATATTAATTTCTATATAGATGATGTGTTATACAACCAAATTACTCCAGAAGATGTTCCTGGAGAATGGGTATTTGACGATTCGTTTTATATCATATTAAACATGGCTGTTGGAGGAACACTACCTGGGTCTCCTAACGATGAAACCGTATTTCCACAAACCATGCTCGTAGATTATGTAAGAGTATATAAAAGCTATAACAACTAATAAAAAAGACAATGAAAAAATTAATCAGAACATTTAAACAAATATTGATTTTAATCTTTGCGGTTACCTTTTTAGGTTGCGAGGATGATGACGCAAATTTACCAAGAGTTCTTGCCGGCTTTACCTATACTATTAATGCAGACACGGGAGTGGTAACCTTTATTAATCTTTCAACAAATGCCACTAATTATAATTGGGATTTTGGAGATGGAAAAAGTTCATCACTTATTAACCCTGTTAAGGCATATCAGAACGGGACTTACACCGTTTTATTAACGGCATCAGTGTTAGCAGGAGCATCCGATACATTTGAGGATGAGATAACGATTTTAATTCCTGAAATAGCCACATTGCCAATTACTTTTGACGGTGCAAATACTAAGTATGAGCCTACGGTTTTTGAAGGGGCATCGTTTGAAGTAGTTGATAATCCCGCTCCTGGAGGAACAAATAATGTAGCATCTAAAGTAGGCGCTATAACAAATAGCGGAGCGACATTTGAAGGCCTGTTTTTTGAACTGGGAACCGCTATAGATTTGGCTACTGAAAGAACTATTAAAATGAATTTCTGGGCAGATGCCGCAGTAGATGTTCTATTGAAACTTGAGGAGGGATCGTCATCTACACCAGATGTTGTTGTTAGTCATAATGGTAGTGGGTGGGAAGAACTTTCGTTTAATTTTACGGCTACTAGTACATACTCAAAATTGGTGATATTCGTTGATGGTCCTGGTACAACTGCAGGCACGTTTTATATGGATGATATTATGCAAATTGAAACACCAGCACCGCCATGTACACCAGAAACGGAGCAATCTCTGGAAGTAGCAGACTTTAATTTAACGTTTCAAACAGAAGGTACCACGTCAACCATTACAGATGATGGTTCAGTTATGACAAGAATATTAAACCCTGACACTGATAATGATGTAAACAAGTCGTGTTATGTAGGTCAAATTGTAAGAAGTCCAGATGCAGAATTTGCTAACAATCAAATAGAGTTTGACACCAAGCTTGATTTTAATGCAAACGCTGGGTTTAAGCTTAAAGTATGGTCTGCAACCGCAGGTACTAATATTCAGTTAAAAATAGAAGACAAATCATTAGGCAATGCAGGGCCTTTTGCTATAGTAGATAAAGTAACAACAGTGGCAAACGCTTGGGAAGAATTAACATTTGATTTTGCAAGCGGAGATAGCGGAAAATTTGATAGAATAGTACTATTCTTTGAAGTAGGCCAAAATGTTCCTGGAACCTATTATATTGATGACTTTATGCTTTACGGTACTGGTTCAGGCGGTGGCGGAGATTGTGTTGCAGAAACCGGGCAATCTTTTGCAGCAGCAGACCTTAACATAACTTTTGCGACTGACCCTGGTTCAACCGAAACGGTAGGCACCACAGAGACATTGTTTTTAGGCGATGTAGGATATGTATATGCTGATAACCCAGACGCCACAAGCTCAATAAATTCATCTTGTAAAGTTGCTGAAATATCTAAAGGCGCCGAAAATTATCCTAATGTGCAAATTTTTACAGCTAACAAGTATAATTTCACAGACAATGCAGGTTTTAAATTAAAGATATATTCACCAAATGTAGGTACAAACGTATTGTTGAAGTTAGAAGATACCAGTAATGGTGCTACATTTAATCAAGTATCACAATTAACATCGGTTGCCAATGAATGGGAAGAATTAACTTTTGATTTCCCAGAAGCAGACACAAATAAATTTGATAGAATAATAATATTCTTTGGCTTTGAGCAACCGGCTGCATTAACTGTTTCTTTTGATGACCTTAAATTATATCCAAGATCTGGTGGCGGCGGATCTGTTGATGGTAATATTACCGTTAATGGTGATTTTGAAACGGGTGATACTACGGGTTATACGATTTTTGACGCTCAAGGTGGAGTTTTCACTGTTACTAACGAAGAAGCCCAAGCAGGAACTTTTTCTGGTAAACTTACAGCAGGTGAAGGCACGGAGATTGTTATAAAACAAGCTAATTTAAATACTAGCCCTGCTATTGGTACTGGCGTATCAGTAACAATTTCGTTTGATTTAAAAGGATCATTAGCTGGAGCTGGAGGCGTTGTTTTTGCTGAGTTTTTCTCTGAGATAAATCCAGAAGGCGTTTCCAAAGCTGAAATTCTTAGTGGCGGTCCTCTTGCTCCAACGGATACTTGGACCAATTATAGTTTTACCACAACTACTGGCAATGATGTGAGCGGCGGTGTAACATTGCAGTTAAAAGCTGCTTGTGGAGCAGTTTCAGGTTGTGGGGTTATAGCATACTTCGATAATGTTTCTGTTACAATAAACCCATAAATAATTATTTTCTTGGCTAGCATTGAGGTTTGCCCAATGCTAGCCAAGTGCTTTAAAAAGAGTATTATATAGAATAACCGAAGTTTTGTTGGAGTTAATTTTTTTAATTCTTTTCATTATTTAGATTCGTATTAAATATTACAAAAAAGCGAGTACATTATTATTTGTTTTGTTTTTATAAGGTGTTTAACAAAAAGAGCTTTCACATTAAAAAAATTAATAAGGAAGCAACTTTAAATAAAGATTACAATAAAAATATTAATTACAGTTTGCCATGGAGTTTTAAGCAACCATATAGAATAATTTGCCATATTCTGCCCAAACGATAGCATCAACTAATCGAGAATAATAGAAATGTCTAAAAAACTAATACGTATTGCATTTGTAGTATCCCTGGGAGGTTTTCTTTTCGGGTTTGATGCAGGTATCATTTCTGGCGTCATGTCTTATGCAGGACCAGAGTTTAATTTAAGCGAAGGGCAAATGGGCTGGGTAGTAAGCTTACCTTCTTTTGCAGCTATGGTTGCCATGCTTTTTTGTGGAAGGCTGAGTGATATTGTTGGTAGAAAGAAAATACTATTGGCTGTGGCTTTTTTTTATGCGCTTTCCGCCTTGTTTTCGGCTTATGCCACATCTTATGAAATGCTTTATATAGCAAGAATGGTTGGAGGGTTGGCATTTGGCTCCGCACTGGTGCTTGCACCCATGTATATTGCAGAAGTGTCAACAGCAGAAAACAGAGGGAAACTCGTATCTATTCAACAACTAAATATTGTACTTGGTTTTTTCGCTGCGTTTTTAAGCAATTATTTTTTTAATAAATACAATACCGCCGATAGCACATTTTTAACTGATGACAATGTATGGCGGTGGATGCTAGGAGTCGAGTTAATTCCAGCAATCCTGTATTTTGGAGCCTTATTTTTTGTTCCTAGAAGCCCGCGGTGGTTATGTTTAATAAACAAGTTTGATGAGGCAAAAATAACGCTTAATCAAATTCATGGAGAAAAAGTAGCTAGAGTTGAAATAGAGGCAATTCAAAGAAATATTAACGAAGAGAAAAACAAATCAAAGTTAGTGCTTACAGATTTATTCAAAAAATCGTTACGCTTTATTTTGGTAGTAGGTTTTGTAGTTGGAATACTTCAACAAATAACGGGTATAAATGCGGTTTATTTTTATGCTACATCCATTTTTAAACAAACAGGTATTGGTACGGACGCAGCCTTTTCATCGGGTGTTTTATTAAGCACGGTAACTGTTGTTTTTACTTTTGTAGCTATGTATTTAATTGATAGAATGGGCAGAAGGCCATTATTATTAATTGGTACTGCAGGAATAGCTATAAGTTTATTGCTCAGTGCCTACGGGTTTAATGAAGCCACTTATAAACTTACGCCTGAAGCAATAGCAAGTCTCGAATTTTCCGACGCTAACAAATTAGAATCTTATGCTAACAAAGCATATGATAATGATGTAGATTTCAAAAACGATATCAAATTGGCACTAGGGAATCAAGTGTACAGTAAAAATGATGGTGCTATTTTAGAAGCAGCAACCACCATGAATGCTACTTTGGTGTTAATTGGTATTTTAGGTTTTATTGCATGCTTTGCATTTTCATTAGGACCCGTAATGTGGGTATTATTGTCTGAGCTCTATCCGATAAAGTATAGAGGACTCGCCATAGGTGTTATTGCCTTTGTGAACTCTTTATTAAGTTCCCTTGTGCAACTTTTTTTCCCATGGGAATTATCCAACTTTGGAAACGCCTTAAGCTTTTTTATATTTGGAGCCATTGCACTTGTTGGTTTCTTTGTGTTGTTAAAAATACTCCCAGAAACTAAAGGAAAGTCTTTAGAACAAATAGAAAGAGAATTAGTAATAAATTAATACAAGTTAGATGAAAAATATTTTCACACTGTGTCTTTTCTTCATGATTTTTATGGGGTGTAAAAATGATAAATCTGAACAAGATATAATAAAATTAGAATTTAATACACCTGAAAGTAAAGTGGCTAAAGTAACTATAAATAAAACCGATGGAAAGTATCAGTTATTAGTAGATAACGAACCCTTTTATATAAAAGGGGCGGGATTAGAATTTGGTAATATTCCAGCTTTGGCTAAACACGGCGGAAATTCATTTAGAACTTGGCGAACAGATAACGGAGAGCAAAGCGGAAAAGAGGTTTTAGATGAAGCTCATAAATATGGCTTAATGGTAACTATGGGAATAGAAGTTGCTAGAGAGCGCCACGGGTTTGATTACAATGATGAAAAAGCGGTAAAAAAACAAAAAGAAAGTATTAGAAAAGAAGTTTTAAAATTTAAAGACCATCCTGCCTTATTAATTTGGGCGATAGGAAATGAGTTGAACCTAAGGGCAACAAACCCAAAAGTATGGGATGCTGTTAACGACATTTCTAAGATGATTCATGAAATTGACCCAAATCATTTAACAACAACAACACTGGCTGGAATATCTCAAAAAGAAATTGACCTTATTAAAGAACGCTGTCCAGACATTGATATTTTATCCGTTCAATTATATGCGGCAATTGTAAATCTTCCAAAAGATTTAAAGAAATTCGGTTGGACCGGCCCCTATATGGTTACCGAATGGGGTGCTACAGGCCATTGGGAAGTGCCAAAAACGTCTTGGAATGTACCTATAGAAGAAAACAGTTCATTAAAAGCAGCTAATTATTTAAAAAGATATCAAATCGCAATTGAGTCGGACACAATACAATGCTTAGGATCTTATGTCTTTTTATGGGGACAAAAACAAGAGCGAACCCCTACATGGTACGGTGTGTTTTTAGAGGATGGTAAAGAAACCGAGTCTATAGATGTGATGCACTATATATGGAATAATAAATGGCCAGAAAATAGAACGCCGCAAATAGAATCTTTTACCATAAATAATAAAACAGCTTATGATGATATTATTGTTGATTCTGGAAAGGAAATGGTAGCATCTATTAAAATTAAGGACTTCGAAAAAGATACTATTTCGTATTCTTGGGAAGTTTTATATGAGAGTACCGATTTGAAAGATGGAGGCGATAAAGAAGAACGTCCGGATGCAGTCAAAATAGAAATAATTAATAATTTAAACGGAAACTTACAATTTAAATCACCTAAAAAAGGAGAATATAGGTTGTTTGTTTATGCAGATGATGGCTTTAACCATGCCGCAACCGCAAATATTCCTTTTAAAGTTGAATAAAAAAGTAAAAACCTCATTTAAAATCAAGGGGTTTTAGTTAAACATAGATTAAAAATTTAAAAATTAATGAACCAAGCAAAAGTATATATAGGTAACAACGAAGCATCTTTTCAAACCAAAGAGATAACGGGTAAGCTTATTAATTTCGACAACGAAAGTTACTATAAGATATCTAATTCTGATGCCATGAGACCATTCTTCATGAGCATTGTAAGCGATTCTAACCATTGGATGTTTATTTCTAGTAATGGCGGATTAACAGCAGGAAGAAAAGACAGCGACTCTTCACTTTTTCCTTATTATACAGATGATAAGATTACGGAGTCGGCTGATATTACAGGAAGCAAAACAATTATTCAAGTACACTTAAAAGGGAAAACATATTTATGGGAGCCTCTTGCCGATAGATATATTGGTGTTTATAAAACTGAAAGGAATTTATACAAGAACAGCTTAGGAAACAAGGTTATTTTTGAAGAAATAAATAAAGATTTAGGTTTAACTTTCAGGTATCAATGGAACTCAAGTAATCGATTTGGCTTTATAAAGAAATCTACTCTAATAAATAACACAAATGGAAACGTTGAAGTAACGGTATTGGACGGTATCCAAAATATACTTCCCTATGGTATTTCAGAAGATTTGCAAGCTAAGCGAAGTAACCTAGGGGATGCTTATAAAAAATGTGAATTAGATAAAAAATCTGGAATAGGAACCTATGCACTAAGCTCAATGATAGTTGATAAAGCAGAACCCAGTGAAGCCTTAAAGGCTACGATTGCTTGGTCCACAGGAATAAAAAATCCAAATTACTTAATATCGTCTTTACAACTAGATAATTTCAGAAGGGGACAAAAGATAACACAGGAAGTAGATGTAAAGGCAGAAAAGGGAGCTTATTTTATTTGTGCTAACATGTCATTACAGTCTCAATCTGAACATAACTGGATGTTGGTTGCCGATGTTAATCAAACCATGATTAATATAACTGAGGTCTCTGAATTAATTAAAAATGAATCAGATTTAAGTGCGATAATACAAGAAGATGTTGCATTAGGATCAAAAAATTTATTGAGGTTAAATGCCGCTTCTGATGGACTTCAACTTACAGCGGATAAGCTTAGAAATACAAGACATTTTTCAAACACGCTTTTTAATATCATGCGTGGTGGTATTTTTGATGATGGTTATCAAATTGAAAAGTGGGATTTTGTAAAATACTTAGAAATAGCTAATAAAAAGGTGTTCAAGAAAAAAGAAGACCTACTTAATAGTCTTCCTGAAAAATTTACACTGAATCATTTAAAGGGTTTGGCAGAGCAAGATGAGGATAAAAACTTCAAAAGACTTGCTATGGAATATATGCCACTTAAATTTAGTAGAAGGCATGGCGACCCAAGTAGGCCTTGGAACAAGTTTTCAATTAACACCACAAGTGAATTTGACGGCTCAAAGATATTGGATTACGAGGGTAACTGGAGGGATATTTTCCAGAACTGGGAAGCCTTGGCACATTCCTACCCCGAGTTCATTGAAAGTATGATTCATAAATTCCTGAACGCTACTACTTTTGATGGGTATAACCCCTATCGTGTAACCAAAGATGGTTTTGATTGGGAAAAAATAGAGGCAGATGATCCATGGTCATATATTGGGTATTGGGGAGACCACCAAATTATATATTTACTTAAGTTTTTAGAGTTTATAGAAAACCATTATCCAAATAAACTGGAAACTTACTTTGAGCAAGACATTTTTGTATATGCTAATGTACCATATAAGATAAAAAGCTATCAAGACATCTTAACCAATCCAAAAGATACTATTGAATTTGACCATGAAGCAGATGAAAAAATTGCCCAAAAACGATTGGAATTAGGAGCGGATGGTGCTTTGTTAAGAGATCAGACGTTCTTTATTTACAAAGTTAATCTTATTGAGAAGCTATTAGCAACTGTATTGGCAAAACTATCAAACTTCATCCCTGAAGGCGGTATTTGGATGAATACGCAAAGACCAGAATGGAACGATGCCAATAATGCATTAGTAGGAAATGGTGTTTCTATGGTAACGCTTTATTACTTGAGACGTTTCTTAAACTTTATGGAAGGTGTAGTTGAAAATATGCCGTACCAACAAAATGAAATTTCTAAAGAGCTAGTTGACTGCTTTGATAAAGTACAGATTACATTTGACGAAAACCTTCACATCCTTTCTGGAAAGGTTTCCAATAAAGACAGAAGGACAGTATTGGACGCACTTGGTAATGCAGGTAGCCACTTTAGGACTACTATTTACGAAAATGGTTTTTCAAGCGATAAAGCCACTATTACTAAAAGTGATTTGCTACACTTTTTAGAAAACTCTAAAAAATACCTAGACCATAGTATAGATGCGAACAAACGAGAAGACAACTTATTCCATGCTTATAATTTAATGACCATTGAGAACGATTTAGAAGTATCTATCTCATACTTACCAGAAATGTTAGAAGGTCAGGTAGCCGTATTAAGTTCTGGGTATATAAATGGAGAGGAGTCATTAGAAGTGTTAAATGCATTAAAAAGCAGTGCTCTATTTAGACCCGATCAATACAGTTACATATTGTATCCAAATAAAGAACTACCAAGATTTGATGTAAAAAATAATATTGCTCCAGAAAAAGTAGAGGCATCAGCTTTGTTAAAACAACTTTTAAAGGACGAAAACAAACAAATTATTGAAAATGATGTACTGGGAAATTATCATTTTAATGGGTCATTTAATAATGCTGCGAGTCTAAGGAATGCCTTATCAAAACTACCAACTGAAAAGTATGAAGAACTGGTTGACCAAGATTCAAAATTAGTATTCGATATTTTTGAAGATATTTTTAATCACAAAGCCTTTACTGGACGTTCTGGAACCTTCTTTGGCTACGAAGGCTTAGGGTCTATTTATTGGCACATGGTTTCAAAATTATTACTTGCTGTTCAAGAAACCTGTTTACTGGCCATAGAGCGCAATGAAGATGAAATAACTATTGGCAAATTATTAGAGCACTATTACGAAATTAACGAAGGCATCGGGGTTCATAAATCACCGGAATTATACGGCGCAGTTCCTACAGACCCGTATTCGCATACACCAGCAACTAAAGGGGCACAACAACCAGGAATGACGGGGCAAGTAAAAGAGGATATTTTAAGCCGATTTGGAGAATTAGGCATCTTTGTTAGCCAAGGTAAGCTTAACTTTAAGCCATCCTTACTTCGCCAAAACGAATTTATTAAGGCACCAAAAACATTTAAATACATAAGTGTTAGCAAAGAGGAAAAGGAAATTAATTTAGAAGTGGGCTCTTTATGTTTTACTTTTTGTCAAGTCCCAGTGATTTATAAGCTTTCAGATCAGGAAGATTTACAAGTAGCTTATAATGACAACGAGATTAAAGTATTTAACACCTTAATGCTAGATGAGAAAACATCAAAGCTAATTTTTGAAAGAACTGGAGAAATAGATAAAATAATAGTATCAGTAAAAAAACAGTAAAGGTTAAAATCATGCAACGCATTCAAAGAATTTTATTGGCGATGTCTTTTATAATTTTTATGTTTTGGCGCGGTAATAATTCAAAAAAGAAAATACAACAGTGGTAAAAGAAATACAAATTACAGCATCCGATATTTTAGGCAACCCAGAATATTTAGCTATATCTTATGGAGGTTATAGACAAAAAACCCGTGATATACAACCTACAATTCCACAGCTAAAGGAAGACATGAAGATATTAGCAGCAATGGGAATAAAAATATTGCGCACATATAATGTGCAATTACAGCAAGCTCCTAACCTATTAAAAGCAATTGCCGAATTGAAAAAGGAAGACCCAAACTTTGAAATGTACGTTATGCTGGGGGCTTGGATTGATTGCCAAAACGCATGGACAGGGCAAGCGCCCAATCATGATGTTGAAAGTGAACAAAATGCTGATGAGATTGACAGAGCCGTTGCCTTAGCAAAAGCATATCCAGATATTGTTAAGATTATAGCCGTTGGAAATGAAGCCATGGTGCGATGGGCTACAAGTTATTTCGTGCGCCCTAATGTTATTTTAAAATGGGTAAATCATTTACAAAAATTAAAAAAGAACGGTGAGCTTCCTAAAGATTTATGGATTACGAGTTCAGATGATTTTTCATCATGGGGCGCCGGAGACCCTAGTTATCGTTGTGAAGACTTAACTAATCTTATTAAAGCAGTAGATTATATATCTATGCACACCTACCCAATGCATAACTCGCACTATAACCCTGCCTTTTGGGTAGTACCTGAAGACGAATATGAATGGTCCGATTCAGAAAAAATTGAATCTGTAATGCAACGGGCTCTAGATTTTGCAACAAACCAATACGATGGTGTTGTAAACTATATGAAAAGCTTAGGGGTTAATAAACCTGTACATATTGGGGAAACTGGTTGGGCAACAATTTCTAATGAACACTATGGTGCTAGTGGGTCTAAAGCCGCAGACGAGTATAAATCAGGGAGGTATTTTCAACTCATCAGAGACTGGAGTTATAAAGAAAAAGTGTCATGTTTTTATTTCGAAGCGTTTGATGAACAATGGAAAGATGCCAATAACGCAGGCGGTTCTGAAAACCATTTCGGATTGATAAATGGCAAAGGGCAAGCAAAATATGCGATTTGGGATTTAGTTGACATGGGTGTTTTTAAGGGCTTAACAAGAGACGGTAAAGCAATATCTAAAACATATAGCGGTAAAAAAGAAAGTTTACTATCAGAGGTTCTAGTTCCTCCATTAAGAAAAAAAGCAAGTATTAATTATTAATTATGGGAAATTATCTATTAATCATGAGAAATTGCATGCTGATTTTTTTATTCGGTTTAATATGGTCTTGTGGCAAAGTTAAAACGAATAATGTGAATCAGGTAGCAGAAAAGGATCAAATAACAGCAAAGGACATTTTAGGAAACCCAAATTATTTAGCGATGTCCTATGGAGGCTATAGGTATGCGGATCATGGTAAAGAACCCGCTATAAACCAACTCAAAGAAGACTTAAAACTTCTCAGTGCCATGGGTATTAAAATGCTACGCACCTATAAAGTACATAAACCTCAAGCCATTAATCTTCTAAAAGCCATTAGTGAATTAAAACAAGAAAACCCAAGCTTCGAAATGTACGTGATGCTTGGCGCTTGGATAGATAGTAAAAATGCATGGACAGATCAGGAACCAATTCACAATGAAGAAAGTGAAGCAAATGAGGCACAAATTTTAGTAGCTGCACATTTGGCAAATAAATATCCAGATATTGTAAAGGTCATTGCCGTTGGTAATGAAGCCATGGTAAAATGGGCTGCAAGTTATTATGTGGAGCCTTGGATAATCTTAAAATGGGTAAACTACCTCCAAGATTTAAAGAAAGAAGGCAAACTATCTAAAGATTTATGGATTACAAGTTCAGACAATTTTGCGTCTTGGGGAGGTGGTGGCGAAGAATACCACGTTGAGGATTTAAACGAATTGATAAAGGCGGTAGATTTTATTTCGATGCATACCTATCCCATGCATGATACACATTACCAACCTGAATTTTGGTTAGAACCAAATGACCAAAAAGGAATGAAAGATATAGAAAAGATTGATGCTGCCATGTTGAGAGCAAAAAAATATGCAATAGATCAATATCAGGCTGTTAAAGATTATATGAATAGTTTAGGAGTAGATAAACCAATTCATATTGGCGAAACAGGATGGGCTAGTCTATCAACCGATCAATATGGCCCTAAAGGATCTAGAGCATCTGACGAATATAAACAAGCACTTTATTATCAGTATATACGAGATTGGACAAATGAAGCAGGACTTTCTTGTTTTTACTTCGAGGCCTTTGATGAACCATGGAAAGGTGGTAATGACCCAGGGAATTCTGAAAAGCATTTTGGATTATTTACAGTAGATGGTAAGGCAAAATATGTGCTTTGGGATGCGGTAGATAAAGGGATATTTAAGGGCTTAACAAGAGATGGAAACCCTATTACAAAAACATTTAATGGAAATAAGGAAAAATTAATGGAGACTGTTTTAGTTCCCCCAACTGCTATAGAGTTTAGCGTGTCCCATTGATAAATAAACTATCAAAAAAATGAAACCAATTAAATTATTCGTGTTCAGTCTTTTAATAATTACAATGAGCTGTAATAAAACAAAAAGCAATTTACAGGTTGAAGTTTTTGAAACTTCTGCAAAAGGAAACAAATTAACTAAGCTTTCTGAATTTCAGAAGGCTGATAGTTTGGTAACAATTAAGTTAAAACCAGAGGACACCTTTCAAGCCATTACGGGGTTTGGAGGCGCGTTTACAGAATCTTCTGCCTACTTATTGAACAAGCTAAGTAAAAAAAACAGAGATACAATTTTGAAGGCCTATTTCGCTAAAAATGGCGCAAACTATTCTTTAACAAGAACGCACATGAACTCATGTGATTTCTCATTAGGTCAATATTCATATTCACCGGTCGAAGAGGATATGACTTTAGAGCATTTTACAATTGAAGAAGATAGAGATGATCTTATTCCGATGATTAAAGATGCGTTGGCCATATCAGAAGATGGATTTAAAATTTTTGCCTCACCGTGGACAGCCGCACCTTGGATGAAGGATAATAACAGTTGGGTTGGCGGTAAATTGCTTCCAAAGTATTATGATACTTGGGCCTTATTTTTTTCAAAATATGTGGATGCTTATAAAGCTGAGGGAATTGATATCTGGGGCTTTACTGTAGAAAATGAACCTATGGGAAATGGCAATAATTGGGAAAGTATGCATTATTCACCTGATGAAATGACTAATTTTGTACAGCATTATTTAGGACCAAAATTGGAAGCAGATGGAAAAGGAGATTTGAAAATTTTAGGTTACGACCAAAACAGGGAACACTTAAAAGAATGGGTAGATTCTCAATATAAAAATGAAGAAACATCTAAATATTTTGATGGAACGGCCATTCACTGGTATGCAAGTACATATGATTACTTCCCTGAAGAATTGCAATATGCACACCATAAAGCACCTGATAAATATTTAATTGAAACGGAAGGCTGCGTAGATTCTGAAGTACCAAAATGGAAGAATGATGCTTGGTACTGGAGCAAGGAAGCTACCGATTGGGGCTGGGATTGGGCCGCTGAAGATGAAAAATATCTACACCCTAAATATGCACCAGTTAATCGTTATGCCAGAGATATTATTGGCTGCCTAAACAATTGGGTTGACGGATGGGTAGATTGGAATATGGTACTTGATAGACAAGGTGGCCCAAATTGGTTTGAAAACTGGTGTGTTGCACCAGTAATTGTCGATCCTGATGCTGACGAAGTTTATTTTACTCCCATTTACTATACAATGGCTCATTTTAGCAAATATATCAGACCAGATGCCAAAGTTATTGGAGTGGATAACTCTGACGAAGAACTGATGGTTACAGCAGCAATAAACCCCGATGGAACTACAGCCGTAGTCATTTTTAATGAAACAAAAACCCCAAAAAGTATTAACCTATCAATGCATGAAAAGAATGTAGAATTTTCAATAGATGCCCAGGCTATTCAAACTATTTTAATTCCAATAAACGAACTATAACTAACTAAACCAATAAGATATGTCAAACGTAAAAACAGCCACAAAAGATAGAGTACCATTAGGTCAAAAAGCAGCTTTTGGAGCAGGCCATTTGGTTTTAAACCTTTACCCAGGAGCCTTGGGTTTCTTTATGTTCTTCTTGCTAACGGCCTTTGGTATGGATCCATTTCTTGCAGGACTTTTAGGAGGATTACCTCGTTTTTTTGATGCCATTACCGACCCCATAATGGGCTTTATATCAGATAATACAAGTTCAAAATGGGGCAGAAGGAGGCCATATATTTTCATTGGAGGCATTTTAAGTGCCATTACATTTGTTTTGCTTTGGCAACTTGACGAGAACAACTCCTCTGAGTATAATTTTTGGTACTTCCTAATTATGTCTATGGTATTCCTAATTGGAAACACCATGTTTGCTACACCATTAGTAGGTTTGGGATACGAAATGACTTCTGATTATAATGAGAGAACACGTTTAATGGCTTTTTCCCAAACAGTAGGTCTCATTGCTTGGGTAATAGTACCTTGGTTTTGGGTAATTATTGCTGACCCTGATATTTTTAAAGATCAAGCTGAAGGGGTAAGAACAATGGCCATATATGTTGGGATAGCTTGTTTATTTCTCGGGCTTTTACCAGCTATTTTTTGTAGAGGCATAGACGCTGCTCCTATGAAGAATAGAAAAAAATTAAGTTTTGCCTCTTTAATTGGTAATATGAAAGACTTGTTCAGGAGTATAAAAGAGGCTGTGAAAAATAAACCCTTTATGAAATTATGTGGTGCTACGTTTTTAGTGTTTAATGGTTTTCAAATTGTGGCATCTTTTAGTTTTTTTATCTTCGTTTTTTACATTTTTAATGGAAGCTATGAAGCCACCTCAACATGGCCAGCTTGGTTTAGCTCGATTGGAGCTTTGGTTTCAGCATTTTTCGTCATTCCAATTGTATCAAAAATGGCTGAAAAATGGGGCAAAAAGAAAGCTTTCATCGTCTCAACAGCACTTTCTATTGTCGGTTATATTTTAAAATGGTGGGCTTTTACTCCAGATAACGTTTGGTTGTCTTTTATTCCAATACCCCTAATGTCATTTGGTTTAGGAAGTTTATTTACCTTGATGATGAGTATGACTGCTGATGTTTGTGATCTGGATGAACTTGTTAATGGCATGCCAAGAAAAGAGGGGACTTTCGGCGCATTATATTGGTGGGTTGTAAAACTTGGACAAGGATTAGCCCTTGTTTTAGGAGGTCTCGTATTAAAGTTAATTGGATTCGACGGCAATGCAGCTACTCAAACGTCAGAAACATTAATACAACTTAGAATAGCTGATATCGTTATTCCTGTGGTAACGGCTGGTTTGGCTATTTGGATTATGTGGAAATACAGTCTTTCTGAAGAAAGAGCAAAAGAAATTACAGCACAATTAGAAGAAAGAAGAGGCGTATTGTAACACTGTTAATTTGTTAAGTAGATTATATAATTAAAAAAATAGTAAGATGTCAACAAAAATAATAATCATAGTGGGGATTGTACTTATATTAATTGCAGTCCTTAGCAGTGTAAAAAAGAACTCAGGTGCAAGATTCATTAGCACTAAACTTGGAGTACCAGCTGGAATTATAGGTGTTTTATTGATAATTTATGCCAGCTATTCTTCGGATTTGGTTAATTACAATAGACAAATTGAACAAATTTCAATTGGAAATAAGTTAAAAATTGAAGGCCCCGTAAATACAACTAAAGTCATTTCTCCAATAGATAAGGATTCTGTGGATTGTAGAATTTTAACCATGGGAGTTTATCCAGAATCCAACAAAAATGACATTTGGGTTTTGATTCGTCCTACTGACGATCGTTATTACCCCCAATCCGATTATACCAACACCTCTTACAAAAGAGATGGCGAATGGCAAGTTGTTACACGTTTGGGCGGCGATAAGGGTGAGGCTTATGATTTGATTATTTATGAATCAGATGCTACCGCTTCATCGTTTTTTAGTTCCACCTTGGAAAAATGGAAGGAAGAAGACAATTATCCAGGGTTAGAGCTTAAAGAATTACCCCCTGGAGCAAAAGAAGTGGATAGAATTAAAATATATACAAGTAAAAATTGTAGAGGCGTGTTTTGATTCACGTAGAGTTATTTTAAAAATAGTAGTTAGAAATTAGTTATCATATTGTTAAATAGAGAATAGAATAAATAAAATAGAATAAAATGTCTTACAGAGAAGAATCATATTACAGATCAAAATATAACCAAATAGCAACCAAAGGTATTAACCTTTCAGAGTATTCGTTAGAGGAGTTAAAGGCGTTATGGCATAAAACCTTGAAAGAAGGTTTTCACGGAATATGCTTTAGTATGTATATGGACGGGCAATCACCTGGTGATGAAATAAGCTTGGAGCAGGTTGAGCATCGTATTAAAATATTAAAGCCTTATGTTGGCGCTATCCGATCGTTTTCATGTATAGAAGGAAATGAATTTGTGCCAATAATGGCAAAAAAGCATGGTCTTAAAACATTGGTTGGCGCATGGCTTAGTGACGATAAAGAAGATAATGAAAGGGAAATAGAAGGCTTAATTGCACTCGCTAAGGCAGGTAATGTAGATGTTGCTGCAGTAGGCAACGAGGTTTTATATCGAAATGATTTGACTTTGGATGAATTAGTGGGCTACATTAATCGTGTAAAAGAAGCTTTAGCAGGATTAGACATTCCTGTAGGCTATGTAGATGCATATTACGAATTTTCAAGGCATCCTATTTTAGTTGAGAGCTCGGATGTTGTTTTGGCGAATTTATACCCATATTGGGAAGGTTGTCCAATAGAATATGCATTAGGGCACATGCAGGCCATGTTTGGTTCTGTTGTAGATGCGGCACAAGGAAAACCCATCATTATTACTGAGACGGGATGGCCAAGTCAAGGCGGCGGTCTCAAAGGTGCTGTTGCTGCAGAAGATGCCGCTATGAAGTATTTTATAGATACCGTTCGCTGGACCAAAGAGAATGAGATCCCTGTATTTTATTTTTCATCTTTTGATGAGTCTTGGAAAACTGGAGATGAAGGTGATGTTGGTGCTTATTGGGGACTTTGGGATAAGCATGAGAACTTAAAGTTTTAACGGCAAACTAAATATAGATTTGTTGCAGTGGGTTTAAATAAATTAAATTTTCAATTTTGGATTGAGAACACATCGATTATATAAAAATGTGGCTGTACGATTTTTAACTAAGCTGTCTCCAAAATCATAAAACAAGTGTCAATTAACTAATACTAACTTATGTCATTAACAAAGACCGCATTAAAAAACAAAGTTCCCTTAGGGCAAAAAGTTGCATTTGGAGTGGGCATGCTAGCCAACCAAATGTTTCCTGCTATACTTAGTATTTTTATGGTAGTGTTAGTACAAGATCTTGGTTTTCCAGGCTGGATGTGGGCTCTTGTTTATTTTTTCCCAAGA
>TARA_R110002033_G_scaffold89819_3_pt1 | contig 27078 bp, 13 predicted proteins | sample TARA_R110002033 | Tara Oceans TARA_R110002033 (sample SAMEA4397051) | marine metagenome | biome: Polar Biome; feature: [SRF] surface water layer (ENVO:00010504); material: water (ENVO:00002006), including particulate matter (ENVO:01000060) such as... | depth 5 m
ACATTAAATGTATCTAGAATACCTTCCCCTAAATTAAGAAAATAGTCTTTCATCTCTATGCTACCCAAGTTTTTGCCTTGATACAGTTTTTGGTGAATAATGCCCATAGATTGTACCCGGTTTTGGCTGGCCATCATAGCGTCCTTTGTTGCAGAATCCTCTAATTGGGCAGATTGTAACGAAATTAGGCTTTTAACAAGTTCTAGGTTGTTTTTAACACGGTGGTGGATTTCTTTTAGTAAGAGTTCGTTTTGTTGGTTTTTAGTATTCAGTTCCTTGTTTACCTTTTCCAGTTTTAGATTATTTGTTTTCTTCAATTTGTAATTTTGGTAAAAAAGAATGTAAGCTATAATGCCAATGCTTAGAACTATTAAGAGGATAATTTGTTGATTGTTCTTTTTTACTAATGATTTTTCTTTAGAAAAAATATCGAGTTGTAATTCTTTTTCGAGTAGGCTGCGCTCATTCCTTTCCTTTTCATATTTAAGAGACTCATTATAAAATTGGTCTTTATATTTTAGAGCAGATTCAAAATCGCCCATTTCCTTATATGTTTCCCCAATGCTAGATAAGGCTTTTGTTGCATGGTAATTATCGTTTAAGTTACTGTATGAAGTATTAGCCTTTTTATAATAGTCCAAAGCAGTATCATATTTTTTAGTTTGTAAGTCAATTTCAGCTAAAAGTTCAAAACAATAGGGATAATAGGAATTGGTTTCCATGTTATAGGTTTTCATGATTTCGGTTGCTTTTAATACATTCTCCTTTGCTTCATTATATGTATTTAAATTGTTGTTATTTGATTTTGCTTGCTGAATTAATTCATAACTATACATGGTGTGATACCAAATGTGAGCCAAGGGCTTTTTATAGCTAGTAAGTACCGATTTTAACTTGTTATGGTAAAAGTAAACAGAGTCCTGATTGTTGCCTGTATATTGGTATATTAATTCTGCGTAAATCATATACAGTTTATCCGGGTTTTTGGAAACATCTGTTTTTTCATAATAGTTAAGACTGTTATGAATGTATTTAAGCGCCAATTTTTTTTCTTCAGGAAGCCCGTATGCAGCATAGTAGAGTCCTTTTTTTAAATCTATTTGAGCTTTTAAATCTGGTTCATCTATATTTTCTATTTTTTTAAGTGCTTTAGAAAATAAGTCTAAAGATGTTTTACGATCACCTTTTGTCAGTTTTAGATTAGACCAGTGGACTAGATAGTCGAAATTTAACATCTTGTCATCATCATTATCGTTTAAGTCCTTTAATTTAGACCATCCTATTTCTGCTAGTGAATCTTGAATTGAAACAGAATAACTTCTATTCTTCTTTTTCATTCGTTCAAAACCCAGTCTTTGGTATTTTGCTTGATGTAAGGGTTCATTAGGGTCGAGTAGTTTAAATGCCTTATCTGCATAGTATAATGCACTGTCGGAATTAAATTGAGGCATTTCAGTAAACCAAGAAGCTCTATCTGAGTACTTTTCGCTCAAATTAAGCACAACTTTTGGTGTATTTATATTTTTATCATGAATTTGAGCGTATCCACTAGCGCAAAGGCATATAATACATAGAAACGCTATTGGTTTCGTTTTTTTTATCCCTACCCTCCACGGGGCCAATAATTTTATTGAACTGCAAACGCATTTAATCTGGTTACAAAATGATTCCGTGCATTTCAAAAACAATAAGAGAATGGTAATTGGATTTAGCATAAAGTCTTTTCTAAAAATTAATTCAGCTATAAAAAAGACTTAGGGAGAGAATCTTACGTAATGATATATAAATTATTGAATATTAACAAATTTTTAAAAGTATAATTGATTTTAAACATGGTAATTTATTTAAATCAATCAACAAATATTATTAATTTATGCTTTTAATAATTTTTGCTGTTGCTTTATAGTAAGTGTACTTCCATCATGGCTCCAACCCGGTGCACCAAAAGCATACATGAATTTATGATACCAGTTTTTAGATTTTTTCATGTCATTCCATATATCTTTATACTCGTGGGTTAATATGACCAAAGGGTTGTATGAATTTGGAGCATGTGTAACACCATATTTTATGTCAATTTCTTCATCTAATTCCTTCCAAGTCCCAAAAAGCTTATCAAATATATTTAAGAAACCACCATGGTTTTTATCCATGTATTCAATATTCTGAGCATGGTGTACTTGATGCATAGTGTGTGTGTTAAACACTTTTTCGATAATGCCCATTTTAGGAACATAAACAGAATGTAACTGAAACTGCCACAACGCTTCTATACCTAAGCTAACCACTAGCATTTCAGGTGGGAAACCTAAAGCAGGAATCCACATATAAAAAAAAGGTTTATAAAAAATAGTAAACCAACCATTTCTTACTGCAGTTCCTAAATTAAAATTACTTGAGGAATGATGTACAATATGTGCCGCCCACAAAAAGCGAACATTGTGGTTTTGCCTATGAAACCAATAATAACTGAAATCATCAAGTAATTGACAAATTACCCATACATACCAAGCATAACCAAAAGATTCCCAGCCCATAATGTTGGTACGAACACCATCAATTACTGGATTAAAAACATCATAAATAAAATTGAATAGAACTATGGCTGCAATAGTTTTTGTAAGTGGAGCAAGAATAGTTGAACCTATGCCCATGGTAAGACTAGCAGCTAAATCTTTCCATTTATATAAATCTTTTTTTTCTTTATTATGTTTGCTATATGCTAATTCAACCAGTATTAAACCAAGAAAAAAAGGCACACCATATACTAATGGGTTAGTGAAATTCATTAAAAATTTTTTTCTTTTTTCCAAATTTAAAAGTATTAAACCACTTAACCTTATGAAACCTAGTTTTTTTAAATAAAAAATCCTCTTTAAAACAAATTTGCTCTAAAGAGGATTTAACTATGAACAAAGGTATTATTCTGCCAAAGTAGTTTCCTTTTTTGAAACAAAATTAACTTCAATTTGATTGTGTAATATATCGTCAAAAGTTTCCCTCTTTCTTATTAAATGCGCTTTATCATTATACCATAAAACTTCAGCAGGACGCAAACGCGAGTTGTAATTGCTTGCCATAGAGAAGCAATAGGCTCCGGCATTTTTAAAACATAAAACATCGCCTTCGTTTATTTCATTAATACGCCGGTTATTTCCAAAGGTATCTGTTTCACAAATGTACCCTACAACCGTATAAAAACGTTCGCGTCCTTTTGGGTTGGAAATATTTATAATATCATGATGCGACCCATAAAGCATCGGACGAATTAAGTGGTTAAAACCAGAATCAACTTGAGCAAAAACAGTTGATGTGGTTTGTTTTACAGCATTAACTTGAGTTAAAAAATATCCAGACTCACTAACCAAAAACTTTCCTGGTTCAAAAGCCAGCGTTAATTCTTTACCATATTCCTTACAAAAATCGTTAAATCGTTTAGATAGTTTTTTGCCTAATTCTTCAATATTGGTTTCAATATCTCCTTGTTTATAAGGCACTTTAAAACCCGAACCAAAATCGATAAACTCTAAATTGCCAAATTGTTTAGCGGTATCAAAAAGAATTTCACTGGCATATAAAAATACTTCAATATCTAAAATATCACTACCTGTATGCATGTGTATGCCGTTAATGGTCATTTTAGTATTTTCAACTATTCTAAGAATATGTGGGATTTGGTGAATGGATATTCCGAATTTAGAATCGATATGACCTACAGAGATATTGGCATTTCCACCAGCCATAACATGCGGATTAATACGAATACAAACAGGTGTTTTTGGGTGTTTCGTTCCAAATTGCTCCAATATTGAAAGATTATCAATGTTTATTTTCACTCCTAATTTAGCAGCTTCCTCAATTTCTGATAACGATACACCATTGGGTGTAAAAATAATTTGCCCTGGTTTAAAACCCGCAGCTAAACCTAATTTTACTTCTTGAATAGACACCGTATCTATCCCAGAACCTAAGGTATTAAAAAGCTTTAATATCGATATATTTGATAATGCTTTAACCGCATAATTGAGTTTTAATTTTTTTACACTTTTAAACGCACTCGTTAATCTTTTGTATTGTGATTCAATTTTATGAGCATCATATACATAAACTGGGCTCCCAAATTCTTGTGCTATTTTAAGTAATTGACTTTCTGTCATAATTTCAAATTTTTTCCAAAGATATTTTTTTCGTTTGAAATAAAAATAAATAACTAAATAATTGTTCAAATTAAACAATATGTTAATTATATAACATTTGTAGATTGCTCATTTTATAAAATTGCATTCTTAACCAAAACATTAGATTAATTACTAGCTATTATTTACTTTTGCTATTCTTAAATATGAAGCAAAATTATGAATTTACACGAATATCAAGGTAAAGAAATATTAAGTAGTTTCGGTGTACGTATACAACGTGGTATTGTAGCTCAAAATGCTAATGAGGCTGTTGCAGCTGCAAAACAATTAACGTCTGAAACAGGTACAAGTTGGCACGTTATTAAAGCGCAAGTACATGCTGGTGGACGTGGTAAAGGTGGCGGTGTAAAATTGGCCAAAAACCTTAAAGAGGTAGAAGACATTGCAGGACAAATTATTGGAATGCAATTAATTACGCCACAAACTTCTGCCGAAGGTAAAAAAGTACACCAAGTTTTAGTTGCTGAAGATGTTTATTATCCTGGAGAAAGTGAAACGAATGAATTTTATATGTCTGTGCTTTTAAATAGAGCTACAGGACGTAATATGATTATGTATTCTACCGAAGGCGGAATGGATATTGAAACTGTTGCTGAAGAGACACCAGACTTGATATTTACAGAAGAAATTGATCCAACTGTTGGTTTATTGCCTTTTCAAGCAAGACGTATAGCTTTTAATTTAGGATTATCTGGATTGGCTTTTAAGGAAATGACAAAATTTGTTTCAAACCTATATACAGCTTATGTGAAATCGGATTCTTCTTTATTTGAAATCAATCCGGTTTTAAAAACAAGTGATAATAAAATAATGGCGGTTGACGCCAAAGTAACCATTGATGACAATGCCCTTTTCAGACATAAAAATTATGTTGATTTGCGTGATGTACGTGAAGAAAGTGCCATTGAAGTTGAAGCCGGAGAACTTGGTTTAAACTATGTGGACCTCGACGGAAATGTTGGATGTATGGTAAATGGTGCTGGATTAGCCATGGCTACTATGGACTTAATTAAACAAGCAGGAGGTGAGCCAGCTAACTTTTTAGATGTTGGTGGTACTGCTGATGCTGCAAGAGTAGAGGCTGCATTTAAAATTATTTTAAAAGATCCAGCTGTAAAAGCAATTTTAATAAATATTTTTGGAGGTATTGTGCGTTGCGATCGTGTAGCGCAGGGTGTTATTGATGCGTACAAAAATATGGGGAATATAAGCGTACCAATTATTGTGCGTTTACAGGGAACTAATGCAGACATCGCTAAAGAATTAATTGATAATTCTGGATTGGATGTTATGAGTGCCACAGAGTTTCAAGAAGCTGCCGATAAAGTACAGCAAGTATTATCATAACTAATATTTAATTTCATTATTGTCTGATAAAAGAATCAAGACCGCTGCGCTGATAGCCCCGAAATTTCGGGGAAGAATCAAGACTTGATTTTAACTCATTGATAATCAATCTACAATAGATTTGTCATTTCAGAAAGCTTTTGATTTTTTACTTGTTGTAAAAGTAAGGGGCATATCTCAAAAAAATCTTTTAGCCTATACCCAATCTATCGTTCGGACTATCTTACAAATTTTAATCGGACACTATTGATTTAATTTATTGAAGATGTTTTATGGGCAGTCGAAAGGTTTTTTAAAGAAAAGACATCATATATAAAAGAAGAGCAACTTTAATCGTTGCTTTTTTTTTGTGCGTTATTTTTTTCTCCCTTTTTTGGCATTGGCCCTCTAAGGTGAATTACTAGTCCGTTTAAAAAATTACGTAGAATTTGATCGCCACATTCCATATATTTAGGATGGTCTTCTTTTCTAAAAAAAGCACCGAGTTCGCTTTTAGAAATTCTAAAATCAACAAGAGCTAAAATTTTCACAATATCATCATCACGAAGCTTTAAAGCAACACGTAACTTTTTCAATATATCGTTGTTTGTCATATCTGTAATTTAAGTATTTAGTTAGGTTGTATTTCATCGATTTTGATTAATTGGATACCGCTTTCTAGCGTTTTTTTAACTTTTGTAAAGATACCTAAATTATAGGTTTTGTGTTATTGCGTTTTTCACAATTAAAAAGACTTTAAGTTGCTGTTAATCAGTGTTATAAAAAATAATATTTTATTTGTTTTACAACGGGTAAAATGATAAAATGCATTTTTTTTGGATAAATAAAATGGATTCATTGATAAAGTAAATAAAATTCACGACAAAATACCTACTGTTTTTCGATGAGTTACATTATATCTACGATTAATAAACGACTCTTCTGTGTAACTTTATGTTATAATTAATTAATCCCTTAAGAAATGATTAATAGAGTAGAAAAGCTAAGCCTTTTGTCTGAAATGATTGCATTCGCAAAATATGATAAAGATATAAAGCGTATAGAATATAATTTTTTGCTGGGTGTTGCAAAACAGCTAGAAATAACTCGTGAGGATTTCGAGTATTTAATTGAGCATCCTGTTACTTATACCCACTTAAAATCCCATAGTGAACGCATAGTACAGTTTCATCGCTTGGTTTTATTGATGAACATTGAGCAAGAATATGGAGAAGAAAACGAAAATAACTCAGCAGGAGTAATAAAGTTATATAATTTTGGTTTACGTATGGGCTTAAGCCATGAGTCTATTACCAAAGTGCTTTATTTAATGGAAAGTTTTCCAAATAAAATTGTACCACCAGATGTGTTGATCGATATTTTTAAAACACAATACAATTAAAATTTTGCTAAGATTAATTTGAAGTGTTGTCTTTTAAAAGACTGAAAAGCTAAGGGTTTATACTTTTAGCTTTTCTATTTTATTTTGGTAGCTTTTAATATCATGGGTTATCAATGATAATTCTATTAATAATGTAAATTCAATGGTAACCCAAAACTATGGGTTTTCAATCTTTATTATTTTTAGTTTTTATTTAAGGCAAAAATTTCGAGAGTTTTACCCGTTACTTTTTCAAAAAGTCCAGATTTACGTGTGGCTCCCCAAATCTCAAGTTCAGGGTCACCTTCGGTAGTGATCAAAAATGAGATTTTCTTTTTAGTCTTTTTAATTTCCAAATGTTGAACGTTTTGAAAATGACTTCTATCCAAGCCATCTGCCACCCGCAGTAACGCCGATAATTTTTTTATTCTTTTGCGTAAACCTTTGCGCAAGGATTTAAATTTTTTGTGACGTTTTTTTGGTGTAGATCTCCTGTGGTATCTTGCAACATGAGCCATTACATTTACTTCATCCTCATTAAACCCTCTGAGATCTGAATTTCTAATAATATATAAGGCGTGTTTATGGTGTTTGCTATGCGAAATATAATAACCAATATCATGTAAAAGCGCAGCATATCTTAATAATTCACGATCTGATTCCAATAAATTAAGGTCTTTCTTAAATGCATCAAAAAGCTGAAGTGCCATGTTTGCTACATGGGTAGAATGTTGTTCCAACCAATTGCATTTACGCAGTAGTTCATATATGCTACGTTCACGCGGATCGGTAATATGCACTGCCAATTGTGAGCTAGGTTTTCCCTTTTCCTTATTGATGTAATCTATTATCATCCCATCCCGCAGGGCTGCTTCAGAGATTTTTATGTTTTCTATATTGAATTCATCTATCATCAAGTTAACCAGCACCATTCCTGGGTTGATAATATCCACTCTTTTTTCTTCCAGGTGCTTTTCTTTTAATCGTTGTTTTTTATTGAGTTTGATAAAATAGCTGTAAAAAGACTTAAAGTCTTTATGAGAATACACAAATTCATTTAAGGTTATGGAAGCTGATTTTGAGTTGCGATCGGCAATCATGGCAGCGATATTTTCCATGGTGCCCGACGAACCGATAATGGTTTTTACTGGATACTTTTCAAGAACGCTAGCAACTTCACTTAATTCTTTCCTAAAATGATCTTGTAGTGCCTCTATTTCTTTTTGGGTAATGGGATCTGAGTTTACAAATTGGGCAGCCATCCTCGCCACTCCTAATTTTAAGCTTTTAAAATAATGAAACCCATCACTATTCCCCACGATAAATTCCACACTGCCACCACCAATATCAACCATAAGCACCATGTCTTTATCTAGGGCGATACTATGACGTATAGCGTATCCTATCATTTCTGCCTCCATTTTTCCTGAAATTGCACGCGCTTTTATGCCCAATTCATCAATTGTCCTCTGTATAAAGTCTCCACCATTTTTGGCTTCCCTTATTGCACTGGTGGCACAGGCCAATATATGCTCTACGTTTTGGCTATCACATAAAAATTTTATGCGCCTTAAAGCATCTATTCCACGTTCCATGGCTGCTTCACTTAAATGGTGATCCATGCCTTTTTCAGCAAGTATGACCATTTCCTTAAGTTTATCTATAGTACGGAAACTGCCATCGGGATAAATATCCACTAAAACGGCATGAAAGGAATTTGTCCCAAGGTCTATGGCGGCAATTCGTTTGGTAGGTTGCGTAATTTGATCAGTTTCAATCATTTTAATGGGTGTTTATATTAACTGCTATTTATTCCTTTTTAAGGCTTTCCTTGTAAATAAAAAATAATTATTAAAACAGACGTTTTAAACGTTCAATTTTTCTAGCTTGGATTGATATCCTTTTATTTCATCACGTACTTTGGCAGCTACAATAAAATCCAATGCTTTTGCAGCTTCTTCCATAAGTTTTCGTTTCTCCCTAATTTTCTTTTCCAATTCAGGTTTGCTCAAGTATTCACTTTCTGGTTCAGCGGCTTTTGCTGCTTCCAATTGATAACTGTAAGTGCTTACCGAATTTTTAGAAAGTACATTGTCTAAACTTTTATTTAGCGCTTTTGGTTCTATATTGTGTTTGGTGTTGTAAGCAATTTGTTTTTCGCGTCTGTATTCAGTTTCATCCATAGTTTTTTGCATGCTTTTGGTGATTTTATCAGCATACATTATAGCTTTACCGTTTAAGTTTCTTGCAGCTCTACCAACCGTTTGGGTTAATGATCTAGTTGAACGTAAAAAACCTTCTTTATCAGCATCTAAAATAGCAACCAACGATACTTCTGGTAAATCCAAACCTTCACGAAGTAAATTTACGCCCACCAATACATCAAACAAGCCTTTCCGTAAATCCTGCATAATCTCAACACGCTCTAAGGTATCCACATCACTATGTATGTAACGGCATCGAATTTGTATTCGGTCTAAATATTTAGTCAATTCTTCTGCCATTCGTTTTGTTAAGGTTGTCACTAAAGTGCGTTCATCTTTCTCAACACGTTGCTGAATTTCTTCAATTAAATCATCAATTTGATTTAAACTCGGGCGGACTTCAATCATGGGATCTAAAAGACCTGTTGGACGAATAACCTGTTCAACATATACACCATCAGTTTTTTGTAATTCATAATCAGCAGGTGTTGCACTTACATAAATGACTTGATTCTGAATGGCTTCAAATTCTTCAAATTTTAAAGGCCGATTATCCATAGCGGCTGGCAGTCTAAAACCATATTCCACAAGGTTTTCTTTTCTACTTCTATCGCCGCCATACATGGCATGCACTTGGGAAATGGTGACATGGCTTTCATCAACAACCATTAAATAATCCTCTGGAAAATAGTCCAATAAACAGAACGGACGTGTTCCGGGTAAACGCCTATCTAAATAACGTGAATAGTTTTCAATACCAGAACAATAGCCTAATTCTCGAATCATTTCCAAATCAAATTCGGTGCGTTCCTTTAACCGTTTTGCTTCTAAATGTTTACCAATGTCTTTAAAATAATCATGCTGTTTGACTAAATCGTCTTGAATTTCTTTGATGGCGCCTTGTAACACATCTGGCGAGGTTACAAACATATTTGCTGGATATATGGTAAGTTGGTCATATTTTTCAATAACCTGATTGGTTTGAATATTGAAAGATTCCATATCTTCAATTTCATCACCAAAAAAGTGGATTCGAAAAGCATCATCAGCATAACTCGGGAAAATATCAACGGTATCACCTTTTATTCTAAAATTTCCATGTCTGAATTCATCTTCGGTTCGAGAATATAAACTTTGTACTAATTGATGTAATAATTTGGTGCGTGAAATGACCTGATCTCTTTTTAACGTGACTACGTTTTTTTGAAATTCAACAGGGTTTCCAATACCATAAATACATGAAACAGAGGCAACGACAAGTACATCCCTACGACCAGAAAGGAGGGAAGATGTAGCGCTTAAACGCATTTTTTCTATCTCTTCATTGATGGATAGATCCTTTTCAATATAAACTCCAGAAACAGGGATGTAAGCTTCTGGTTGATAATAATCGTAGTACGAAACAAAATATTCAACGGCATTATCAGGAAAAAACTGTTTAAACTCAGAGTATAATTGAGCGGCCAAGGTTTTATTGTGCGCTAAAATTAAAGTGGGTTTTTGAACTTCTTCAATAACATTTGCAACCGTAAAAGTTTTTCCTGAACCTGTTACACCAAGTAAAGTTTGATATTTTTCATTGGAATTCAGACCAGTTACAAGCTGTTTTATAGCTTCTGGCTGATCTCCAGTTGGACTGAACCCCGATTTAATTTTAAACTGCATTTTGCAAAAATAAAGAATTTTTAGTGCTTGGTTTAATTTCTAGCAGCCTTTAATGTAGAGTATAAACTTTTCGTAAAAATCTATTCAGTTTTTAACTGAAATTTTTATTTAGATTTCCACCTTCGTGGGAATGACAGTTTAAGCAGAAACCCTTAGGAAAAAACCTAAGGGAATGTTTTTTAATTAAGCAAAATAATGTGTTTATCGCTTTAAACTAAAGTGACCTTTAAATTCCCTACCATCTTGAAGTGAAACTTTAAACCAGTAATCATCCGAGTTCATCATATTACCATTAAACGTGCCATCCCAACCATTGGAAAGTGGGTTAAGTTGCTTTAAGAGCTTGCCATATCGGTTAAAAATATAAATATCACTTTGTGGTTGAAATTGGGCATTTATGCCAAGTATTTGCCATGAATCGTTAAAACCATCACCATTAGGCGTAAAGAAATTAGGATAATCTATAACAGAAATATCAATAGACGTTGTGCCGCATCCGTTTTTATCTCTTACAAAAAGCGTGTGAATACCACCTTTAATGCGGTCGAAAAATGGCTCATCTTGGTAAGAGGAAAACTCATCATCAAGTGCATATTCGTAATCACCTAAACCAAGATTCGTTTCATTTATTGTTATTGTGTTATTATCTGAAATATCAATTATGGTAATATCATCTTGGGTAATGGTTGCTAATTCTGAAGCATTAACAAAAACGTCTCTAGTTCTGGAACAACCAGTTCCATCTGTTTTAGTTAAGATTATAAAATAGGTTCCGGGAGTTGAAACGGTTAAAGTTTCATCAGTAGAAAGTGAAATACCAGTATCATTTACCCACTCATAGGTATAGGTTTCAGTAGAATTATCTTCAAGAGGATCTAAAACTATAGTAAAATTAGGGTCTGATGAACATACAATTTGTGGGGTTTCAATTGAAAACCCAGGCAAAGGATTCACAACAAAATCAATAGTTGTTGAAGCAGCACATACAGCATTTAATGGATTTATTACGTCAACAGTTATGGTTTGGGAACCAGAAATTAACGGGTTTGGTAATGACGTTGCATTACTGATTAAGCTGCCAGTTTCATCAATATAGGTATAAAATATATCCATAATAGTTTGAGAACCTAAAACAGTACTTTCAATATTCGAAGTGTTGAATGGGTATAATCCATCATCATCAATATCGCCAGAATCTCCATCGCAAACAACAAAAGGAGTAACTGGGTTTGCAACAGGACTTACATCTACAATAAATTCTAAAGTGGTTTCATCAAAACAAGGGCCATCTGGTGCAGAGGTTGTATTGTTGGTTACACGAATGCTAATAGTTTGACTCGCTGTTAAAAATGGATTTGGTAATGGACTTGGCAATGGATTTCCTATTTCATCAAAATATTCAACAGTCACATCCGTAGGGTTTTGAGCGCCTAATAAATCGCGTTCAACTTGGGATGTATCAAAAGGGAATTCACCATCATTATCATCGTCACATTGTCTGGTAATTGAAATAGGATTCGCTACGGGTAAGGGTTCCACATTTAAAAGAATATGAGCACCTAAACCTAAACAGTCGTTAGCAATATTACTATCAACTCGTACATAAATAAATTGAGAATTAGGATATCCAATATTTCTATAATTTGAAATATCTGTAATTTCATTTATTTCAGCTAAGGCATCGGCTTCATTTCTAAAGTATCTTGGAGGTAATGGATTTTGACCTACAGGAATAAAACTTAAAACAGTAGCGTCAATACTACTAAAATCAAATGTAGCCACGCCATCTCTATTATCATTGTTGGCATTATCTACACCGTTGATATCAAGAAAATCATCACATTGATTAAAGGTGACTAAAAAATTTGAAGGAATGACTGTGGTTGATACGTTGAGTTGGATTTCAGAAACAATACCACAACCAAATGCACTTTCGATTCTTGCCCAGACCACGTCCGAACTTATGGTTCTGTTTTCAAAAGTTGTTGGGTTATTAATAAAATCCGGACTTGTAATATCTCCAAAACTGGCAGCAGCTTGGGTTAAGAAATAAGTGAACGTTTCATTTGCAGCATTTGCTGAAATTTCATTATTTGCCTCAGTTAAGTTAAAGAAGCTAAAACCAAGTGTAGTCAGGTCATCATCATCACATTGAATTAAAATAACTGGAGAATTTATGATTGGCAAAGGGTTAACAGTGAGTTCAATTTCATCTGAATATAAACTACAACTATTTCCGCTTCTGTCTAGTTTTACTCTGTACTGAAAGTTATTGAATGCTAAAGGCGTATTTGAAATAGTTAAAGCAGTTGTTTGCGAACCACTGTAAATGGCATCATCAGCAATTGGATTCCAAGTGGTTCCGTCTGTGCTCAATTCCCATTGATACGTTTCAGCATCTGCAGAAATTACAGAAATAATTTGGCTTGAGGATTCACAAACTTCTGTATCTACGGGTTGTGTAGTTATAGTGATTGGAGCAAAATCTAAATAATCACTATTAGGTATCGTGTAGCCATCACTCGCATTAGTAACCAAACCTTGGCCTGTATTTGAATCTGGTGTTAAATCTACCACAACAATACCGTTGCCTAAATAATTATCACCGTTGGCATCAGAAAAGCCAGCTTCAATAACATCGCTACATCCATCCCCATCACTATCAGAATCCATATAACTAAAAATAGTATCTAAATCAAAATCATTTAATGTATAACCAATAAGATTGCTATCTGGTGTAGTTTCAGCAAGGTCAACCCAACCGTTTATTCCAAAAGGAAATCCGCTATCTACAATACCATTTAAATCAGTATCAGATAAAAGGCCTAATTGTCCAGTTTCAATTAAATCCGTTATACCATCGTTATCACTATCTAAATCATAAAAATCAGGAACGGTATCGGCATCCGTATCAAGGGGAATTCCTGCTATATCATAAATATCATCCAATCCATTTAAGTCTGCATCAACACCAGAAAGCGGTCGAAGGATTCCAATGTTTTCAACAAAGTCTGGAATGCCATCGTTATCACTATCTAAATCCAATGCATCTTCAATGCCGTCAAAATCATTATCATTTGCCACACAAGTCGCGGTTAGTTTGAAAGTGGCTTGATTACTACTAGTATCCGATGTGTTTTTATGAATATAAGTTATCGCGTTTACCGAATTAGCAGAAAAACTAAATGTACCAGTGCCTAAAGCTAAAGACGTTCCGTTAAGTTTAAAACGTATTTCAAAAGCTGAAATTTGAGTGATTCCGGTTTCATATACGCCATCGAAATTGGTGTCAACTAATAATTGATCATCTGGATCTAAAAGGGTAATTGTTTTTGTATTTGGTACACGAATTATAAATTCTTCATCATTGGTAAGTAGCCCACTGCCTAAAGCTGAAGAGCTTGCGTATTCAAATAATAAATTTAAATTGTTATTGAAAACTAAAGCGTAGGTAACACTTACTTCAGCCGTATTATTTCTGCTTGGTGTTTCACTCATAAAAGTCCCATCAGTTGTTCCTACTAAAGGTGTGGTTGCTTTGGTTCCTATAGTATTGATAGATCCTGTATATGTATATGAACCAACTGGAATACTACCAGAAGTCGGATTGGATAAATTAATATTTTGATTGCCGTTAGATTCTGTACAATTTAAAATACCATCATTATCATTATCAATATCGGTATTATCTGGAACGCCATCATTATCGATATCATCGGGACAAATACTTACGGGAACTTCAAGGGATTCTAGCGTTGTATTTGTACAATTGAGTGTTCCTATTAGTTTATAAGTTCCAGATAGATTGGGTGTATATTGTAAAGCGGTATTTCCAGTAGTGGTAAACCCTCCGCCAGAGCCATCATCAAAAAACCATTCAAAACTATCAAAACTTCCAGCATTAGCGACTTCCAAAGTCACGTTTGGAATACAAACTCCCAAAGTTGCAAAAAGCGCATCAAAATTTATTTCTGGAGGACTTGGAAACCCAGAATAGAAGCTTCCTGAAGTGGCAGAACCATCATAATTAAAATAGGCACAATATAGTTCGTCCGAGCTTTGAACGGAGACATTTCCTGATAACCCGAGAACTTTATAGGTAATGTAATCTGTTTTTCCAGTTACGGGACTTGGACCTGTAGTATTGAAGTTATTAAGTGGTAAATTATTGATAGTAACGGTGGCTCCCACTTTTGTAACGATGGAAACCCCACCAGAAAACACTCTACCTCCAATACTTTGAATATTTGCGATGTTATCAAGGTTTCCTCTTGTTTCACAACTTAAAGGCGGAACAAAAAACATGCCTTGGTTGGCTTCATTTGGAGAGCCATTATTTCCTAAACCTCCAACACCTTGATATGCGAATACAGGTTGAGAAGTTTCAACATACATATTGCCAATACCAGAATAAAAATTACCCTCTATAACATAAAATTCTCCAGCATTTATTGTAGAAATTGGCGCATTTCCATTTATACTGATTGTGGTATTATCTGAATGCGCAACGATTAAAATATTTTCCCAGACATCAGAACCATCACCTCTAACAAAAATATATTCCGTACCAACTTTTGATAATCCAACAATTTGGTCAATACCGTAATCCCTACCATTACCTCCACCAAAACTTCCATTTGTAGAACCACAGTTTACAACAATAGGCTTGTCTGAATTAACTAAAGCACCTATTAATCCGTCCTGATTTATTACAGAATCATTACTATTGGTTGCTATGGTATAACTTTCACCTTCATTGAGGTTAACAACTATAGGGGTAACCCCAGTATAGTTCTTGATAATTAATCCAGCATCAAGATCGCTAAATGTAACTTGGGTATTGTCCTCAGTAGCCATTACTGAAACAAAATTCAAATAATTGTCCTGAGGATTCTCATTAGTGTAGCTACCCACTCTAAAAGTTGTACCTAATGCAGCCAAACCTTTACTTACTAAAGCACCTGCTTGGGCACCACTACCAGCATTCATTCTTACTGAAACATATACAGTTCCTTCTGCTTCAATTATATACCCTCTATCGTTTACAACCGTACTGGTTTGTGGAGAGGGGATAAATAGTTGTCCGTTTCCAGTGCCTAAAAATATTTCCTGTGGGTTGGCATTTGATACTACACCAGTAATATAGCTTGCCACAGGTTGACCCACTGGCATAATGGTATAATTAATATTTGCGGCACTGGGTGTTGATATATAGATGTATTGTTCCTCTGGATTTGCATTACCAAATTCAGCACTTGTTAATGGCGGAATGTAATGTGTTTTACTCAGTTGAGCGAACCCTTGAATACTGACTAAAAGTGTTAATGAAAGGAATAGTCGTTTAAATATTCTGGATGAATTCATTTATTATAATGAAAATTGCTATTAATTATAATTACTCAAAATAGAACGAAATACTAAAATATAGTATTTGATTTTATTTAGACTAAAAAAATGTTATAAGGTTTACTCTTTTAGATAAAAAGAACAAAAAGACCACTAATAAGTACTGATTGAAGTTTTTATGAACCGTTTTTCTAAAGAATTAAGCTTTGGGGTCTTAGCGTTTTAAAGCAAAATGCCCTTTAATATCAAAGGCGTTACCATCTTGAACCACCTTGGCTACAAACCAGTAATCATCAGCAGGCATATTTTGACCGTTAAATGTACCATCCCATCCAGGTGATGAATATGGAAGTGTTTTAAGAAGTTTTCCGTAGCGGTTATAAATGTAAACAACTGATCCCGGTAATTGATTTGCACCTACTATATGCCAAGTATCAAAAGCGCCATCGTTATTTGGGGTTACAAATTTTGGAATATCAATAACAAAAACGGTAGTAGAAATTGGTTCACAACCAAATAAATCAATAATAGTTACAGTGTGCTTACCTAGGGTTACATTGTTAAAAACATTTGATTTTTGTGGGGCTCCATCGTCTAAAACATATTCATAGTCTCCAATACCACTTATATCTATAGTTATGCTATTAGGATCTGCAAAATCAACAGTAGTTGTAAAGTTTATATTGGCTACTTCAGACTCAATAACTTCAAAGTTTTTTGTATAACTACAGTCATTTGCTCCTATGTTTGTTGTGGTTGCCGTTACCCAATAATTACCGACTTGAGTTGGGTCATTTAATTGAATTTGAGATGTCGTTTCTCCAGTGGACCATAAATACGTGTCATTTGGATTACCAGTGTATGCATCAATAATTAAAGGTAAATCATTTGTACAAAGTGGTATTGTGTCATTAACAGGAATTACAGGTAAAGGATTTATAAATATGCTAAATTGTGTAATATCAAAACACCCTGTATTGTTGTTTTCTAGTCGGGCATAAATAAGTTCTCCATCACTGGCAGTGTGCAAATTGTTTAAAGCATTGCTTCCTTGTTCTGCATCAATCAATTCACTGTAAAAGGAAATAGTATGTAGTGTAGGATCTTGAAGTCCTAAAATATTACTATTGTTATCAGATAGGTTGAAGGCTAAAACACCATCAAAATCGTCATCACAATCAATCAAATCAGGAGGCGTATTGGCTATTGGGTTTTCATTTATTTGTAAGTTGAAAGACGTTACTATGGGGCAGCCATTATTAATATCTGTTAATCTAATGAAAATAACATGATTACTAGCGGTATAATTAAAGGTGCTGCTTAAAGGATCTAGATTATTTTCCGCATCATTTGGATCAGAGTGGTACGAAATAGTTACTACACTGGTATCATCAACAATTAAGTTATCAATTTGTGATAAATCGAAAGTGTCAGTATCATTATCGCAAATTTCAATGGTTCCAATACTATTAGATGCTGGAGGCAGATTAACGATAAGTTCTAATGAAATAACACTAAAACAAGTTGTTAGCGTATTTGCAACTTTAATATAAACCGTTTTAGAATTTGAGATAAAATTTTGTGGATCAAGTATTTCATTTGTATTATCCAATCCATCATCTTGATTGATATCATCAAAGTTTTCAAAATAGTTTATAGTTAGATTTGTTTGTATTCTGTCAAAAATTTCAAAATCCGCTTCTTCTAAATTAAATGCTGTAAACCCATCATAATCTGTATCACATTCTACAAGTGGTGCAGTTACTTCGGTAATGTCTGGAGCGGGAACTATATTTAAACTAATTTCTTCAACAACAAAACATAAGGAGTCATCACTTTCAATTCTTGCATATAGTGTTTGCGGGTTTGCAATATTTGTGTAAGGTGATGATAGCGCATTCATACTATCTTCTGCATCAGTTTGGGATAAATGAAACGTAATATTCAAGATATCGGTTGGACCTTCAGATATTTCAGCAATTTTAGAATCTAAATCAAAAGCTTCAATTTCATCATTGCTAATATCGTCACATGTTAAAAAAGGAGTAGGCGCGTTGTAAATAGGATCTGGTGATACTTGTAATATAAATGTAGTGGTGTCAAAACAGGTAGGATCTGTTATATTTTCAACTCTTACGTATATGGTTTGTGGGCTTATTGTGTTTTGATATATGGTATTTTTATCAATAAGACTAGTATAACCGGCATCTTCAAAATAGAACACGTCTTTTCCGGTTTGCCCATTTAAAATTTCAGCATCTTTATCAACTAATAAAAAATAGGCAGTACTGCTTCCTCCTGTTTGACAGATTTGAAAATTACTAATTGTTGGAATAATGGGTAAGGTATTCACAATCACTTCTAATTCAACAATATTGTAACATTCAGTGGTATTAATATTACTTTCAACTCTAATATAAATGATTTGTGTGTTAGAATTATAAGCAGTAAGATCAGTTGATGGAATAGGATCTGTGAATGTGCTTGCGTCTTCAAAAGAAGTAAAAAAGTCAATATTAACTACAGAAGGATCATTAACAACTTCAGATATTTTATCTTCAAGATTAATAATTGAAAAACCATCTTGGTCATCATCACAAATAATATAAGGTGTTGGGGTGTTAGCTGCTGGAGCAGTAAGTATTTGAATATCAAATTCATTTACTGTTGAGCAGCCTGTAAGAATATGTTCAATTCTGGCATATATGGTTTCTATAGGAGCGGTATTTGTATAAAAAGGTGGCAATTGGTTGGGTGTATTATTATCTGCATCAAACTGAGTAGGAAAATAATCTACTCGAAAATTGGTGTTTCCGTTGGTGACTAAATCATCTAATGATTGTAAATCAATGCTAACAATTCCATCATCATCAGTATCGCAATAGGGAACAGGACTAGCTGGATTAAATAATAAAATAGGATTTACAAGTAGTGTTATGTCTTCAACTTCAGAGCAATTTCCATCATCAATTCTAATATACAAGGTTGTTGGACTCAATGCAGAAAATAATTGTAATTTATCAATGGGGTTGATGTTGTTATCTCTATCATCTTCAGATTCAAAGAAGGTAACCGTAATTGGGTTTGGTAAATTGTTTGCAATATAATTTTCTACGGTATTAAGGTTAAAGTCTAAGGTGTCATTTTCATCATCATTAGTATCACATAAAGCAAAATCACCAGTATCCGTTCCGGTTAATAATAAATTGGTATGTATTTCTAAAGGCACTACTGAAGCACAACCTGTAGCATTATCTTCAATTCTAATATAAAGTGTTTGTTGATTAGGGACTAAATTTTGATAATTCGTTTCATTTGCTATGGCATTCGCTCCAATTTGCGCATCATCAGAGCTTTCATGAAATGTTATAGTAACACCCGAAGCAGGTAAACCATTTAAGACATTATTTATAACCTGTGTTAAATCAAAAGTAGCTGTTCCATCCTGATCAGTATCACAGGCATCAATATATTGCGTATCTCTATTAACAATAGGGCTAACCGTAATATTTACATCAAGTGTGGAAGTATTGACACAACCCGTTTGTAAATTTACCACTCTTACATAAACGGTACTACTAGGGGTGTTTGTATTTATATAAGGCGATGGTATTGGGTTGTTGCCATTACCAGCATCCGTTGGGTTATAATGGTAAGTTACATTTAAGTTTGTGTTACCTGCAGTTATTTCATCATCTTTTGCTGTTAAATCTATTACGGCGTAACCATCAGGAGAATCATCTGTATCACAAATTTCCAAAGCTGTTGGCGTAACAATATTTGGTAATGGGTTTACTATGAGATTAAAACTTGTGTAGGCAAAACAACTGCTATCTAAATCTTCAATTCGCACAAAAATAAGTTGTGGGTTTTGTGGGTTAGGTATAGGCGTAGTGATGTCGTTAATATTACCTCTAGCCTCAGCTTCGGACAAATGATAAGAAAACGTATAGTTAGTAAACGGAATATTAGGTATGAGTTCTGCATTTTTTGTTGATAGGTCAAAAGTTTCAATACCATCACCACTACTATCATCACATAATTCATAATCAGAAAGCGGCGTAATGCTTTCCTCTGTGTTTAAAACAACAACAATTTCATCCTCTTCAACACAATCACTGCCATTTAAAGTTACGGTAACTTCAACTTTGTAAGTTCCGCTTTGAATGGTTGTAAGCGTTGGGTTGGTTTCACCATTAATGGAAACCCCATCTAAAAACCATTCGTAAGAGGCTGCAGGATTTTGAATATCTGCATCTAAAATAGTAGAACTCGCGCAGGTTGCAATATCTTCTCCTAAATCTAAAATTTTAAAACTATTTCCTTCTATAAATACTGCCGAATCAAATGTACCATCAGTTTGGTCAGCAATTATAAGTTTAATGTGGTAAGACACTAAAGGCGTTACATTAGTTGATGCTGTTAAAACGGTAGTACGCCCTATATAATTGGTGTCACCTAAATTATAACCATCAAAATATTGTTCGTTTTGAGCCGCACAAGCTGGAAGTAAGTTGGTGCGCACTGTACCTGTATTTACGGGATCTGAAGTTCCTGGAACCAAAGCTATGTTTTGATATGGTGCAAGACTTCCAGTTTCTTTAATTAGAAAAACAAAACCATCGGAAACTTGACATGGATTAATACCATCATAATCTTCCGAAGCAAATAAATAATTAAATTGAAATTGACCTGATGTTGAAATAATATCAAATTCTATAGAAGTCGCATTTTGGGTATTGGTTGTACCTAAAGCTGCTTCTAAATCAGGATCGGTACCCCAAATAGATGAGCCTTCGCTCAATGTGGGTGAAATTACGCCGTTACCTGCTGATGCTGCATTTCCCGTTGTTAGTACGATACCATTTTCAAAAGGAAAGTTTGAGTTTGCACGTTCAAAATAACCATAACTTGGTAAACCGTATGGTATGCCGTTAACTGCGGAAGTAATGTTTGATATATCGACACAACCATCAACAAGATTATCTTCAATAAGTTGCTGTAAACCAATAGTATTATCAACTGAAATTTGTTGCGAAAACATGAAATGACTACTGCAAAAGAGCACGAATAATATGTAGTAGATAAATCTCATAGCAGGTAGGGGTCTTTTTTTTAATTTATTTGGATAAAAAATAGATTTAGATTTGGGCTAAATTTTTTGTGAAAAGTAGATTTTTTTAGGTTTAAACGCAAAAAAAATAGGATAAATGCATCTTTATTAGGTTTTTGGGTATTAAGCTTTAATATTTAAGCGAAAAATGATTTTTAAAGATTCTTCCATCTTGAAGTTTAATAGAAAACCAATAATCGTCACTCGGTAATTTTACTCCATCATATAAACCATCCCAGCCAATACCTAATGGATTTACTTCTTTTAATAGTTTTCCATAACGGTTGTATATTAATATTTTAGTGTTAGGTTGAAACATATTGTTAACGCCATAAACTTGCCAAGTATCATTTATACCATCGTTATTTGGAGTAAAGAATTTAGGAAAACCAATAACCGATATTTTATCGTTTATTATGCCACAGTTATTTTTTATATCCCTTACGCTAACGGTGTAAATGCCAGGGGCTACATTTTCAAATATATTACTTTCTTGGTATGGAAGATAAACGACATTGTTTTCATCAAGCAATCTATACTCATAAGTGCCTTCACCGGAAACAATAACATTAACGGTGTTGTTTTCAGTGGCATCAATAATGTCTATAGATTCAAAAGTGGCTAAGTTTGATGGTTCAACAGTTACTGTTCTACTTTTAGAACAACCGTTACTGTTTGTCACTACTACATTGTATGTGCCAGGTGCGTTTATTTGTATTTCATAACTAATGTCACCAGATGACCAATTGTAGGTGTAATTATTTGGTGTATCATTAATAACGCCAGCTTCAATAGTAATGGTCCCAGGAAAAGAATTTAAACAGTAATAGGCTAAATCTTCTACTTCTATATTTGGTAATTCATTTACAGTGAGTATTACTTCACTTATTCCATAACAATTATTGGCGTTTTCTACTCGTGCATAAATAGTTTGGTTATATGGTACTGTATTAGTGTATGTGTCTCTTAAATTATTAACTTCTAAAAGTGAATCCTCATAGTTTTCAAAATATGATATGTTTAATCCAGAAGGCAATCCATCAACTACTTGACTATTTGCATCGTTTAAATTAAATGTTTGTAAGCCGTCCTCTATTCCATCATCATCGCATAAAATTAGTAATGCATCACTTGAATCTGTTGCACTAACATCCAATGTTAATTCAGATGTATCGTAACAACCGGTTGCTATATTAATTACTTCTACATAAATGGTTTGCGGGTTACTAATGTTACTAAATGATTCCCCATTTATTTCATTGGTTCTTGAAATATCAGTAAAAAATTTAGTTGAAAGTGCGTCATTGTTACCTGTTAGCTCGGGACTTGCCTCATTTAAATTAAATAAAGTAAAACCATCAATACTTCCATCTTCATCACATTGAAACATAGTATGGTTAAATGCTACGGGATTTTCGTTAAAAGTTATAAATGCTTGCCCCTCTATAGCGCAGTCACCAGTATTGGGTTCAATCAACAATTCGTAATGTCCGCCTTGGGATATTTCTATGTCAAAATCAGTTTCGGGTAAAGGAACATCATCTAGAGTCCAAAAATATGAGGCACCAATTATGTCTTCAGATACTAATGTATAGGTATCTCCTTCACAAAGCGATAAATTGATACTACTTTTACCATTTTTAATAATATCAATTTCAACATTAAAAAAAGAAGCTATAAATGGGGGTAAACCTTGTGAAGAACTAGAGGGTGATAAACTAACAGCGCTATGGTTGTAATTGCATCCCAAACCTACAGTATTAGGGTTTTCAATAACACCTAAAGATGGGAGTCCAATATCATAGGTCGAACTTAATGCCCTGTATATTTTTCCGTTGGGACCAAGTTGTAAAGCGCCCCTGTAAAGTTTTCTTTCATCAATAGTTGTTTCGGTGCTTTGTATGTCGGGTTGGGTTAAATCAAATTGCGTTAATGTAGAATTATGGTTGTTTGGGTCGTTAGTATTATCTGGGTTATTGAAATCAAAAAAATCATTTGAAGAATGTACATAAAGTAATTTACTATTGGGGGAGAATTCTACACCATACGGAAGGATGCCGTCATTAGTCGAATTAATATTTAAGCGTAAGTCATTTGAAACCGTTCCTAGAGTTACGTCGAAATCATAAATATACAAACCGAAACCTACACTGGCACTGGCAACTTTGGTTCCGTCAGGTGATAACTTTAAATAGCCTCTACCTTCAGTAATATTTGAAGTTAAAGTCGATTTTACCGAAGTTGTATTAACCCCTAAATTTGTTACTTCAAAAGCATGAAAAGTATTAAAAATACCTGTTGTTCCATCTTCTGAAGCAAAGGTTACAACCCATATAGCTTCGGTAATACAATCCTTTAAAACTGCAGTTATTTTTTCGGAGCATACATCTAAAAGCGTTACGTTTTTTACAGTAATACTTCCTAAACCTCCGTCAAGAGTCATATCTATTTCTGAGTAATTTAGACCATTTGTAAATCCGTCTCGTTCTCGATCATCAACCGTGAAAACATAATATATATTAGGGTCATCTGGTTTAGGAACTATAATAGCAGATTGTGTACTAGATTCATCGCCATTTAGTCCAAATCCATTTAACATTACCGTATGGTTTCTATTCCAAACTGTAAGGCCGTCTGTATAAAACAATAAATTACCAGTATCATCAGAAATTGAAGAGCAGCCTTCACGAGTGTTTAATTGACCATCTATAGTTCTAGAAACGGTATTGGTATCTAAATTAAAAGACAATCCAGCATTTTCTCCAAAATACCAATTAGAGGCTTGATTTTGAGCCACTAAATTTAATCCTAAAAAACAGGAAATTACTAATAGTTTAACTTTTATCATCTTTTACATAGCAAATGCTATCAAAGATATTACAAATCTCGCCTTTTTAATAATCTAAAGGATAAAAATACAAAAAGAGCTGTCCAACCTAAAACGATGGCTATTTCATACCAATGTACTGCATAGTCATAAACTAATTGCGATTTCTCAGGAAATTTTGACATGGCCACACGTTGAAAAGGTTGATCTATTAATTTATACATGGATTTTAAAGGGAAGAAATTTTGGATTTTTTCTGCGGTATTAATATCAAGTTTCCACGCCATTAAACCAAAGAATATCCATTCCAAAATATATAATATAAATAAAAAAGCGAGTGCAAAAGCAGAACGTTTTACCAACATACCAAAGAATAAACACAAGCTAAAAAAACCAACTAGCTTAACAAAATAGGCTAATAGGAAATTTGTTTCTTGAATGACAATACTAAACTCATTATAACTAGAATAATATAGCCCAATGCATATTGAAATAAAGCCTATAAGCACTGTAGAAACTAATGAAAAGAATACAATGGCGTAAAATTTAGATAGAACAAATTCCTTTTTGCTTAAGCCATCAATGAGGTTTTGTTTAATCGTTTTATTAATGTACTCGTTTCCAATCATGCTAACTACAACAATAGCAAAGAAAAATTTGAATTGTGACGCAAAAAAAGTATTTAAATGCCAAATTATTGGAAAGTTAAAAATACCCAACTCACCAAGTTCTAGTGTAAAAAAACCAAATACGTTTATTTTTAGTGACGATAATAGTATCACAAAGAAAGGCAATATAAAAGATACAAAAATGAGGATTTTACTGGTTCTATTCAGTAAAAGTTTTTGTAATTCTAAATTTAAAAGTCGTAACATGAGGTGTATTTTGGTTGGTTTAGTTCTTATCTGTTAATTGTAAAAATTGTTCTTCTAAACTTTCCTTACGTTGCACTAAATGGGTAAGAATAATACCTTTTTCAAAAGCCTGTTTATTGAAATCATCCGATTTCATAGGTTCATTTAAAAAAGCGGTAATTAAATCATCTTGAATTTTAATATTCCCGAACGACTTATGGTTTTCTAAAAAGGCTACTAATTTACTTTGGTTATTGCATTTCACTTCAAAAAAACCATGACTGGAAATCATTTCGTCAACTCTACCAGAATATAATTTCATCCCTTTTCTAAGTACCACAACATGCGAACATACTTTTTCAACTTCGTCAAGTAAATGTGATGCTAGTAAAATGGTTGTTCCTTTTACAGCAATTTCCTTTATTATTTCTCGTATTTGATGTATGCCTTGGGGGTCTAAGCCATTTGTTGGTTCATCTAAAATTAAAATTTCGGGCTCGTTTAAAAGGGCAGAGGCGATGGCTAAACGCTGTTTCATACCTAATGAGTATGTGCTAAACTTACTGTTTCTTCTATCTAAAAGCCCAACAATTTCTAGTTTTTCATTTATTTTGCTATAGTCAACACCTTTAATTTTACAAACTAGTTTTAAGTTTTCCGCAGCCGTCATGTAAGGATAAAAGTTAGGACGCTCTATTATAGCACCAACTTTTTTTAAAGCATCATGTGTTGAGGTATTACCATCAAACCAATGAAAACTGCCTTCCGTTTTATTTACAACATTTAAAACAATGCCTAAAGTGGTAGATTTCCCGCTGCCATTTGGTCCTAAAATACCGTAAACATTACCTTTGTTAATGGTAAACGATAAATCTTTTACCGCTGTTAAATATCCGAATTTTTTGGTGAGATTGTTAATGGTTAGTATAGACTCCAAATTTAAATTTTTAATGTCGAATTTGATACCGACGTTGGTTAGTTATAAAAGTAAGACGATGCTACTTAATTTTTGTTACATATTTAATAATAATTGCATTAAATTTGAGTAAGTTTATGCCCATGCAAGATCTAAAAATATCTAAAAAAAAGCCGTCATTTCCTATTACCGATAAGTTACACAAATATCTTAGGCGGTATGACAGGGATACACAAATTCCTATTTTTTATGATGATTTGTTGCGTTTTCAAGGCTCTATTGTAGTCTATGATAAAGATGATAATGATACACTTTGGATTAGGGTTTATTACAATGAATTTGAAAGAGAGGAGATAGATTTATCGCTTAAAAAAGTATATAGTATTCTACATTCTGATGGTAACATAGACAACATACCATTTTTAAATGTTGATGCCATTGACTTTTGTACGTTTGGAAATTCTAAACCTTTTAGGATAAAAATTCGAAATGTTTTAAATGACAATTTCACCTATTTTTATGTAAAAACTGCGGACGCTTCCCGCGTTTATGGTTTGGAGTTGGAACACATGTTATCGCCATATAATTTGAATTTTTTGGTATATAAGAATACCCTTATCGAAGAACATATTGCGGGCATACCTGGTGATGAGTTTATAAAAAAGATGCTACCAAAATGTGATAAAGCTGAAAAGGCTCAAATAGCAAAAGAGTTTGTAAAGTTTAACGAGCGTTGTATGATAAGACTTTTGGGCGATATGCGTTCTTACAATTACGTTATTGTACCTACTCATGATTTTGATCATGTGGTTTATAAAATCAGACCGATAGATTTTGATCAACAATCTTATGAGGGCAAGTTTAATATTTACCGACCACAGTTTTTTAAAGAAAATTTAAAAATGGTAGAATTGGTTTCTGCTAGTATACAAAAACCATCCATAGATCAATATAAAACTGAAGAACGCTCTATTTTGGTTAAAAGACTGAAAAGTTTTAAGAATAGACTTCCTAAGTTGATAGACTGTATGGAAGCAGATTCTATTTCTAAAAAAGAAAATATAGATTCATTGAAACTAACCATATTTGATTATACTCAAGATGTTAATTTTAAACGTTCTGAGAATATGGGACAAATTCTAAAATTTTCTTTGGAGTTTTTAACCAGAAATTATGAAAATGTAAAACTCGAAAATTTAAAATAAGGGCTTGTTTAGAAATAAAGTGTACAGAATTGACGCCACTAT